>Ga0209403_10001091_pt1 | contig 36435 bp, 36 predicted proteins | sample ArcticOcean_MG_C_8_FD_187440 | JGI IMG/M metagenome (GOLD analysis project Ga0209403, IMG submission 187440) | Marine microbial communities from western Arctic Ocean - ArcticOcean_MG_CB11_86 (SPAdes) (version 2) | ecosystem: Environmental > Aquatic > Marine > Oceanic | place: Arctic Ocean...
AAACCTAGGTAAAGTATCTTCTAAAAAACTGACCATTTTATTAGTTAATGATGCATTAGTTGGAATAGTTACCCATCTAGCACCTGTTGCATCTATTAACACTCCTGATATTTCTGGAAATTCTTTTCTTAAAAATGTTTCCCCACCTGTCATAGACAATTGCACAAGAGGACCAATTGTAGGAGCAAATTTTCTAATTTCTTCAACCGTCATTTCATCTGGTTTTAGACCTTTTTCAATTTCCTCACTATAAAAGCAAAAATCACACCTAAAGTTACATCGATTCGTTACATAAAATATCATATAACTAACTTGATTAGGATTTACTATACTATAGGTGTTTCTGATTATTTTTTTTAAATTCAAAAAAAAATCCTTTTTTGTGTAACTTTTATTCTGTTAACTCAAAATAAAATTATTATGAGATCTATATAACACATTCTTGTTTCTTATACTATTACCTATAGCTTTATTATTAAAGATGCAAAATGTCCTAAGAAATAAATTAACTATTTAGCCTTTAGTAAAAATTAAATTTTTTTCCATTTTGCTAAAAAATAAGCAAATGGCAATTTTCCAGGCAACCTATTAAATAAAACTTCTTGCCTAAATAAGATAGACTTAAATAACTTTTTTATAAATTTTGGCATTCTAAACACAAGACTATTAAATATTAAAAAATAAGCTATTCCCCCACAATATTTAACATCAACTAATTCAAAATTTTTTCTGGCTATTTTAAGTATCACGTCATGATCAAGTGCTCTTTCAGTATCGGCTTCAAAATATTTATCTGTCTTATACCAGAGTTTTCTTATAGGTTCTAAAACATAACAAGAGTTAGGTTCCATCATAAGAAAATGTCCATCTTTTTTTATTAAGTTAGCAATATTATTTATGGTAGTTTCAAGGTCACTTATACAATGATGCAGTCCACCAATGACAACTGCAACATCAAATTTTAAATCTGATTCATATGGCCTAGTTAAATCAACTTCATATGCAGGAAAGCCCAATTTATTTTTATACTCTTCACATGCTTTAGAAGATATATCAAAACCTGTAAATTTAGCATTAGGAAAATAATTTCCCATTATGCTAGATGTCATACCTATTCCCGAAGCTAAGTCTGCTATAATAGCATTATCTAAATTGATGCTTTTAAATAGTGGTTCCAAAATAAATTTTTTTCTATAAGCTAAGGATTCTTTATCATAGTAATGATCACTATAATCATCATGAATGGCTTCATAATGAGCTTTTTGTTTATTATTTTTATATTTTTTCATGTGTTTAAATGTTTCTAAATTTTGCTATAATATATTGATTATTCAGTTTTAAACAAATTAAAAAATGCTAAAATAACAAATATTTCAATAAAAGGCATTGCAGTTAGTAAATATCTAGTTTCAAAATTAGCTGAATGTATTGAAAAAAATAAAGTTCTAGAAGCTATATAACTTAGTATAATTAAAAGTATACTTATTTTAATTCTTGATCCACTTCTTAATATATATATAATATAATAAATAAATAATAACATCATGATTAGTCTATAAATAGCTATAAACGCTTTAGATATCGCTTGATATGGATTATTAATAATTTTACTAAAAATTACGCTTGCATTACCTTCTACTATTTGAAGTCTTTCGGATTTACTTAAATCCTTGTCTGGCATTTCATTTGGCCAACCAAAACTTGAATACGGGTTAGTCCATAATCTATATGACCTTATAAAGGAGTTAAAAAACCAGTACTGCCATATATCTTCTTCAATCCTTTCTGTTGCTAATTCCTTAAAATTATTATCTATATGCTCTGGAAAAGGTTTGCCGACGAAATCTTTTAATTCTATCAATAAATTTTCAACTTTAATCTTTTCTTCACTATTTAAGAATGCATATTCTGGTATATAAACCGTGTCATAGTTTTTTCTGTTTACCGTCCACAATGCTCCTGGCCTTTCATACTCATGCGTAACCCAAGTTTTTAACCACGATAAATATCCAGTTGGAGGCCTGCTCCCATCTTGCATCACCATACTAGGAAACAAATCAACTCCTAGATGAATATTTCTCGCAGTCCATGCAAACCAAGTTGACGACAGAATTAAACAGATTGCTATACCTCTAATAAATCCTTCTTTTATTCCATGTATATACATAATTGTAACTGCTACAGGGACTGAAAGAAGTATATTATCTAATCTAATCCAACTTGCTACAATTAACGCTAGTGCAATTGTAAATATCCTTATTTTATTTTTACTTATAGATAAAAATATTTCGGCCAACACCCATATAGATGAAGCTAGAGCCAAAGTTTCAGTTTGCACATATCTTGGCCATGCTATTAATAAAGGAGATAAAGCGGTAACTATGCCAACTATTAATATAGATTTTTTTTCACCATTATATTTAAATAAACTATAACTTAGCCATATACATGAAAAGCCGTATATAATTGCCTGTATATACCTAACCATAGAATCAGAAAAATTAAATATACTCCATATTAAAGATATAAATAATGGGTATCCAGGGCCATGGTTTCCACCAAAATGTGGTATACATTTTTCTATTCCTGGTTCAGATAATGAAACCCCGCATCCATTAACAATATTTTTTGCAACTGTGGTATAAATTTCATAATCACCTCCTGTTTCAGGAAACAGATATATAAAAAGAAACCTTGGTAAAATACTTAGAATAAAAATTATTAAATATAATTGTATCATTTTATTATTTATTGAAGATAATCATTAATTATTTAATTTCAAATTTTTAAATAAAAATAATAATTTATATGTAAAAATAGCTTGCAAATAAAATATTATGGGCAAGAAAGGCATGCAATATTTAGGTGATAAAGTTGGCCCTGTTATTATACTGAAATAGAATATTATAAAAATAGCTAGTATTGCTAAGATAGTATTAGTTTTTATTAAATAATAAAAACCTATAAAAAATGAAAACGCCGTAAATATACTTGAAAACATCGATAAAAATAATATAAATAAATAAATTTTACTTTCTTTACTCGAGGTGTTTTTAACTAACCATTGAAATATTTTACCTTCTGCAGCAAAAGAAAAATGTTCTAAATTTCTTATTCTCATATCAATTAATACTGCTGATGTTACAATATTTAATAAAGAAGATCTGCTCCATGCATATAAGATGTCTCTAGTGTTCTGTTCAGAAAGAATATCTATAGATATCGAAAAAAGCTTTTTGCTATCACTATAAGGCTCTCCTTTTAACCCTCCTTCATTATTAATTCGCTCTTTAATATAAGTTATTGCTTCTTGTCTATTATAGTTCTTACTTAAGGATAACACTCCTGGCACAATCCAATACGCAGCATGCGAACCAGACTGAGAAGTGAGAGAAAATGTATTATTACTTGTTATATTTGTATATAACCTATGAGATGACGGCAATATTGCTAAAATAAAAAATAATAAAAAACTAAATAAAAACTTCTTACTATTATATTTTTTATTTTTAATTATAAACAGAATTATGGGTAAACATAAAAAAATTAGGGGGAAAGTTGCAGCACGTATGAATGTTGAGAAACCTAACATTAGCCCTGCGAATAACAGATAATATAATGAAGAATTTTCTTTAGAATATTTGAGTAAAAGAAATAAACTAAAACTAAATACAAAAAGAAATATTGTGTCTGATAAAACCTGAGAACTAATAATTATTAATAATGGTGAGAAAGCTGCAAATAAACCTGTTAAGTAAGAGTGTTCTTTATTAACTAAGTAAGCACATTTATAAATAATTAAGCATGTAAATGCATCAAGTATAGCTTGGAAAAATAATACTAAGGATAAATTATTATCTGTGAGCCATTGCAAAAACTCAAAAAATAAGAAAGAGCCGGGCATCCTTTCATTTAATAAATTATCATATAAATTTCCCCAAGGAAGATATGCCCCTTTAAGAGACCATTCCCAATACATTTTTTGATCTTCAAATAAATATTGATCTACATCTAAATCTAAAAGCAATAAATTTGAAGCTCTTATTATTAAGGCTAATAAAAAGACAATCAACCCAAAATGCATCTATATTGCCTTTAATTTAAAAAATGCAAATATAACCATCTTAATCAAAAGAAAACCATGACTGAATCTAGAAATTTGTGTTTCTCCATATTCTCTAGCTTTGTATCTTATTGGGACTTCTAGCATTTTTAAATTTAATCTTGCTGCGCCAAAAATAATAAAAAAATCACCAAACGGGTCAAAATCTCCAAATTCTTTATTTCTTATACAAGCTCTATCATAATGTTTCTTTTTTATAACCTTCGTTCCACAAAGAGTATCAGTATACCTTTGACCTAATAACCAAGTAAATAAAATAGAAAAAAATTTATTAGCTATATAATTTAAAAATCTCATAGCTTCATTTTCCATAGGATATATTAATCTACTACCGTTAATATATTCTGCTTCTCCGCTAGAAATTTTTTTCCAAAACTTTGGTATATCTTCAGGAGACACTGTTAAATCTCCATCTAAAATTATTAATACCTCTTTGGAAGCAAGTGAAAATGCCTCAAAAACTGCATTTGCTTTGCCTACCCCTTTTTGCTGGATAGCTTTCATATGAAAGCCTTTTTTAATATATTTTTTATCCTTTATTACTTTTTGCACTTCATCCCAAGTTTCATCTTTTGAGGATCCTTCTACAAATATGATTTCTATATCTTTAGTAAATAAAGGCAAACGTTCTATAGCATTTCTGATATTACCTTTTTCATTTCTACATGGAATAATTATGCTAGCTGAAGTAGGCAAATCTTTTTTTATAACTTCTAATGATCTTGCAATTACATATTGTCTTATAGAAAAAAAAGAAAATATAGGCAAACAAGATATATACCTATTTATGATTCTTCCAAGGCCCATAAATGTAAACGGAAATATTATCTTTTTTTGTTTTGTTACTGTATCAAAATTAGCTGATTTTAAAAAAGAAGATATATCTGTTTCACTTAAGAGCGCTTTAGGTAATTCAGGCATTTTCAATTTAAGAAAAGCAGCGATATTTAATATAGGCTCCCAAAAAGGAGAATAATACGCTATTATAACCCTAGTATCTGAATTACATAATTTATGTAAACTTAAAAGTGTTTTCTCTATATCATCAAAATATCCAATAGTGTCAGAAATAATTATAAAATCAAAATCTTCATTTATATTTTTTAAATAATTATATTCATCTACATCTACCTCCATGAAATTAATATTACTATATTTGTTTTTTGCTTCTTCTATCATTCCTTTACTAATATCTAGCCCCAAACCATATGAAGGCTTTAAGCCTGCTATCAAATGACCATTACCAGACCCAATTTCTAAAACCCTGCTATTTGGAGGAATAAACTCTTGCATTGCTCTGAAATCTTCAGAATAAAACCCTTTAGACTTAGTTATCCAGAAATCTCTATACTTAGACAACTTATCAAAATGCTTTTTTATTAAATCTTTACGTGCTGAAATTTTATTATATTTATCCATTTAATACCATTTACTAAAGTGACCAATAACGTATATTACGTTTTGAAAAAACGTTTTTATATTGTCCAGTTATATCAAAAATTATTGAAGATTTTTTTATAAATTTAAATAGTTCATCACTTTGATTTGTAAGAAATTTATGTGGAACCGCAATTATAATACAATCATATTTACCAGACAAATTAGCTAAACTAATGCCATACATATCTAATACTTCCTGACTATTAACTATTGGATCATATACATCAATATTATAATTATTTTTCATAAAAGTTTGTGCTAATTCAGCGGTTTTTGAATTTCTTATATCAGGAACATTTTCTTTAAAAGAAACCCCTATCTGTAGTATTCTATTATTAATGAATATCAATTTTTTTAATTTATGAAATATAATATTTGTCATTTTATCATTTAAATTTCTTCCAGCTAAAATAACTTTAGTTTTATAACCTAATTTTTTTGCTAAATGTGATATATAATATGGATCAACACCTATACAATGCCCTCCAACTAAACCAGGTTTAAATGGTAGAAAATTCCATTTAGTATTAGCTGCATCTAATACATCATATACAGATAAATTTAATTTTTGGCATAAAAGAGCTATTTCATTAATAAATGCTATATTTATGTCTCTTTGGGCATTTTCAATAGCCTTAGCTGTTTCAGCTACTCTTATATTTTTAGCGTAAAACACACCTGCGCTTATAGAAGATTCATAAATGCTACCAACTACTTTAGTAATTTTATTAGTGCTTCCAGATACTACTTTTGTAATTTTATCAACAGAATGTTTTTTATCTCCTGGATTAATTCTTTCCGGACTATAGCCTAAATAAAAACTAGTATTTAGAGAAAAACCGGACTCTTTAGATATAATTGGAGCACATATTTCTTCAGTTACTCCTGGATATACAGTACTCTCAAATATAATAATGGCTTGTTTTGCTATTTTAGTACCTACTAATTTGCATGCCTGTTTTAATAATGAAAGATCAGGAAGATTATTTTTATTTACAGGAGTAGGTACAGTCACAATATAAATGAATTTATTATTAATAAACTCAGGATCATTAGTAACAACTAGGTTTTTTGCTTTTTTTAATAAATTTGAACTTACTTCCTTAGTACTATCAAGATTATTTGATACTTCTTTAATCCTATTCTCAGAAATGTCATAACCTATAACTTTAAAATTAGAAGATAACCTTACAGCTAAAGGCAAACCAACATAGCCTAATCCTATTACTACTATTTCTTTATTTAAATAATTCATATTAATACTTAAACCCTTATATAATTCATTTTTATTAACTAGTTAAAATTTTTGTATAAAGATAATGTGTTTTCAATAACCACATTCTCAGACATATCACTTTCTACTAACTCTCTACTTTTTAATCCATAACTTTTTCTAATTTTATGATTTATGGATAAATATAGTATTGCTATCATAAGTTGATTTACGTCATTAAACTTTACAAGTTTAGCATTAACATTATTTAAAGCAATTTCCCTACAACCTGGTACATCGGTAGTTATGATTGCCCTTCCTGCAGCGGCAGCTTCTAACAAGCTTTTTGGCAAACCTTCTCTTTTACTGGGCAAAATTGCTATATGTGAGATTTTCCATATTTCTCTTATATCCTCTATTTCTCCTATATATTCAATACTATTATCGTTTTTAATTATATTATTTAACTCACTTATTCCTAATGAACTAACATTATCATTGTCTAAATTACCCACTAATAAAAGTTTAATATTTTTATTTTTTTTATATGCCAATTTAAATGCTTCAAGAAGATACTCAATACCCTTGTCCTTAATAAGTCTACCTACAAAGCTAATAATTATTGGTGAATAATTTGGTTCGGGTTGCACATAATGGTGCTTTATATTTACACCAGAACCACGTATAATTATTATTTTATTATTTTTACACAATAGGCTTTTATTCACAAACTTTTTATCATCTCTATTCTGAACAATAACTTTAATATTATTTCTTTGAAAATTTAAGATTAAGAATAGTTTTATTATATATTTAATAATTCTACTTTTTATATTTTTAGTTAAGAATAAAGATCCTAGACCAGTAATGGCAGCTACTATTTTGATATTTTTATTAAATAAAGTTGCAAATAATGCAAGTACTATAGATTGTATAGATACAGCATGTATAATAGATATATTAGAAATATTTATTACTTTTTTAATTTCTATAATACTTTTAATAACTTTAAAAAGAGATGAATAACCTCTATTAATTTTTAAGTTATAACAATTAAACCCATAACTATTTATTTGTTCTAATTTACCAGTATCTTTGCAAGCAACACTCACTTCAAACCCATTTTTTTTTAATGCAATCGCTAAAGGCAATCTATGCGATATAAAATACCAGTCTTCTGTGACCAAAAATAAAATTTTATTATTCATATACTCATTCACAAATCAAATATATTAAAATTTATATATCCATATAAAATATATTTAATAATACCTAAATACTCATATAAAGCATTATTAAAAAACGTATATGACTTTGCATTCGGAATAATATTTAACAAACTAAATCTGGTATTAGTTTTATAATCATAAGTTTTTACTCTATAATTATGAGACTTAAAAGTTAAAGAAGTTCTTAAATTATGAATTTCAGAAGTAACAACTAAATAATGATCATGAGGATCTAAATTATTTTTAAATAATATATTATATAAATTATATACCGCTTGATAAGTATTTTTACTATCTAACTCTAGTATCATATTATTATTCTTAATAATTTTTGATGCTATTAAAGATTCAGCAGGACCATCAAGATTATTATTTCCTCCCAAGATTATTAGAGGAATATTTAACTCTTTTGCAATACTGTCCCCTAGTATTGTCCTTTTTATGGAATTACTGGATGGATGCCAATTACTATTAAAATCTTTATATGACCCACCCGTCAAAACTATAACTGCTGATATATTATCTTCCTTATAATATATATCACCACCTTGGCTAAGAGGATAGGTAATCATGTTAATAAAAAGGGGCACTGATATTATTAGCATTATAAAAAATACAATTTTAAAAAATAAATAACTCCATTGTTTATTATTAAATAAAATGATAACTAACATTAGCCAAACTAATGGCATTGGAAAATATATAATATTATATAAATATTCTTTCAAATCATTAAATTCCTTTAGAATCCATCCATTTTTTATAAGAAATTAAAGTCCACAATTGCCAAGAGGTATCTCTTTTGCCAGAATTTAATCCCTGCCTCCAATCGTTAACAATAGAATGGTCCTTAATGCCTAATTTATTTAAACTTTTTCTTGAACAAGCATCTTCTACTAAACTTTTAAGGTCATTTTGAAGCCAATCTTTAATTGGTACTTCAAATCCCTTCTTAGGAAGATTTCTCGACCAATTAGGAAGTCTATCTTTAAAAGCCTCTCGTAATATTTTTTTTCCTTTAAAATTACCTATTTTCATTCTTCCTGGGATAGTAAATGAATATTCAACTAAATCTTTATCCAAAAATGGTGACCTCACTTCCAAACTATTAGCCATACTCATCCTATCTGTTTTAACAAGCATATCTCCTGCTAATGCTAACCCTATATCTGCTGCCAACATTGAGTTTATTGGATCAGTAAATTGCGACCTATGAACCTCCAACAAATACTTTGTAGATTGAATATTTTGTCCTAATAATAATTTTATGTTTTCTTCATTAATTTGCTCTAACCAACCAGCTTGTCTTTGAGAACCATCTCTAGAAACATTATTTAAATATCTTCTAATACGTCTAGAAGTTTCTCCAAAACTAGTGTTTTTATTTTCTATAAGTAGCCTTAATATTAAACTTCTCACAGGCTTAGGTATAAAATAAGCAAGAGTAGACCATTTTTCTCCAAGATGTTTCCTATAACCTCCAAAAACTTCATCCCCTCCATCTCCAGATAACACTACTTTTAATAAAGAAGATGTCTCGTTAGAAAGCATATATATAGGCAACGCACTTGTGTCAGCAAAAGGCTCGTCACTTGCATTAAAAATTTCTGGTAATTTTTTAAGAATATTTTTCTGAGAAATTTCAAAGGCATGATGCTTCATGCCAAAATATTCTGCTAAACGTTTAGCTTGCGGTCTTTCTTCATAATAATCTGAAGCTCCTTCAAACCCCATAGTAAAACTAGGCAAAGAGAGGCCTTGTTCAGCTAAAGAGGCAAGTATTAAGCTAGAATCTAAGCCTCCTGATAAAAACACTCCTACTTCAACATCAGCAACTAATCTTCGTTTTACTGCAAGATCAAAGTGTTTTTTAAGGTTATTCACTATTTGGTTTTTGTCAGAATTTATAATATTTTCATTATTTAAATTATACCATTTTTTTTGACTTAATTTAGTTTTTGTAAAATTAATTAAATGTCCTGGTTGCAACTTGTAAACATCATTATAAATCGTTAAAGGATCATATATAAAGCGTAACTTAAATAAACTTTCTACAGCCATTGGATTTATATCTCTGACACCAATTATTTTTTCTAGGCTTTTTAAATCAGAGGCAAATGCAATACATTTATTTTTTACATAATACAGTAAGGGCTTTTTACCGTAAGGATCTCTTACTAAATGTAAAGATTTATTAACCTTATCCCAAATAGCAAAAGCGTACATACCATTTATATACTTTAATAAACCTTCTCCCCATTTATCCCATCCAGCTATCAAAACCTCAGTATCTGAATTGGAAGTAAATTTATATCCACATTTTTCTAATTTTCTCTTTACTTCTTTATAGTTATAGATTTCACCATTATATATTATAGTTTTTTCATATTTTTGAATTGGTTGTTTACCTGACTCAGTAATATCAATAATACTTAATCTAGAATGCACAAAATATGAATAATTATCTTTATAAAAACCTTTTTGATCAGGTCCTCTTTGATATAAACTGCTTAAAGATGCTGCCATTCTGCTTTCTAAGTCTGTATTTATATTAAGACCATCTAAGTTTATTATTCCGGCAAATCCACACATATCTCTACTCTTTTTGTAATAATTTACTATACATTTCAGCATATGAATTAAGCATTATATCTTTAGAAAAGTAATTGCATATTCTTTTTCTAGCTTCTTTTTTAGTAATTAAATATATATTTTCTTCTAAATCTAAAAAATCTTTAATTGCAATAGCTAGACCATTTTCATCGTTAGATTTTACAACTTTACCTATATCACCTAATATAATTTCAGAATCCCCAACTTTAGTTGCTACAGGCAATAATCCACTAGCCATTCCCTCTCCTAATGCATTAGAAAAACCCTCTCCAAATGAGGAAGATGATATAATTATGTCACTACCTGCATATACTTGATTAATATTATTAAATGAACCTAATGTAATAATGCCTTCTACTTTTTGAATATTTTCCGTTCCTGCACCTGCTAAAATAAGTATAATTTCTGGGTGAGTCTTCTTTAATTTGATAAAAGCTTTTAATAAAGTATCATGATCTTTCATAGGATCATACCTAGCAACACATAACAAGACTGTTATATTAGTTTCTATATTATACTTCTTCCTAAAATTTAATCTTAATTTATTATTAGGTTTAAACAAATTTGTATCTATACCATTATGAATGGTAATATGCTTATTTTTAAAACCTATACTTTTATGAAATTCAGCTCCAGCTTTAGAATTATTTACTATTATAGTTGGTGAAGCTGAAAAATATTTACACGCTTTAATTACTATTTTTAGCTGATTGGAATAGTGTAAGGTTTTCATATCTGAACACCTCATACCCCAAACTAAAGGTACGTTATCTATATTAATTATTTTTCTTAAAATAACCTCTAAAAGACTAGCATGATACATCCAAGTATGAATAACATCTGGTTTGTAGTTATTTATAATTTTATATAACTTGTAAAGAGCTATAATATCAAAAATATTTTTTTTTATTCCTAAATTGAACAAAATAATTTTATTTTTTTTTATTGCTTCTTCGTAAATTCCTCCAGAAATTAATTGGCATATTGCATGATTTTTATTTTCTGAAACTAATTCAATTAATTGACGCTCCGCACCACCTTGTCCGAGACTAGCAATAATATGTAAAACTTTAGGTATGTTTTTCAAAAAATACTCCTTCAATTACTTTAGAGAATTTCAATGCATAATCTTTGGGGTTATTATATTGTTTGAGTAAGTTTTGTCTTAGGCCAATATCTTTATAATCACTTCTGGGTTTTATACTTTTTAAAAATAATTCCATTTGATATTCATCATTAAATATATTTAAACTTTTTTCTTCAGCAAAAGGCAGAATGTCTTGTAAACCCTCTATTTCTTTAAAAGTAGCTACAGGTGTTCCTAAAGCTAGAGATTCTAGTGCAACATTTGGTAAACCTTCCCACCTAGAAGGCAATATAAAAAAATCAGCTGCAGCAATATAACTATTTGATTCTTTTATATAACCTTTAAAATCTACTTTATCTTTAATATTTAATATTTCTGTTAAATGTATCAAATTTTTTAATTCTTTTCCTTCACCTAATATAGTTAAATGACAATTTTTTATATTTTTTAATATATTTATTATTCTATCAAACCCTTTTTGATATACTAATCTACCTGCACTAATTAATCTCAAACCATTTCCAGGATATCTAATAAAACTATTTATTTTTCTAATATTTTCATGGTCAACAGGATTATGTATTAATTCTAATCTTGATGTTTTTATTCCTCTTTTAGCTAAATCTGTATACATAGCCTGAGAATTGACAATTACTTTATTAGCGAAGGGTAACAATAATTTATGCAAAATTTTTAATGAAAAAGAAAATGGGCTATTACTTAAAGAAGGGTTAACCATATTTGGCTCTCGTGCAATTATTGAAGTATTCTTAGGTAATAATTTTTTCACAAAAAGTAATGATAATGTAATATGTGGAAATGTAGAAATTATTACATCTGGCTTATTTTTAATTATTGTTTGAATTAATGAAGGGAATGCCTTCCTAAATTTGGATAATTTCAAATCAATAATATTATTTTTTAATATCTTTGGTTCTAAAGGGCCTGATGAATTAATTAATATAAGCAAAATATTATAGTTATCAGTATTTAAGTTTTCCATAAGACTTAAAATAACCTTCTCAGCACCTCCACCAGCTAATGAAGGCAAAATTATTATAATGAAAATTTTCTTCATGCTATATTCTTTCAAGAAATTTATTTAGCTCGCCTTCATTATATGAATCTAGGTTATTTAATAAATTAAATTCCCAATCTATTCTTTGATCCCAACTATAAATAAATTTATTAGATTGAAACTTTATTTTACTTTCTAGCTTATGCCTTAAAGCTTTATTACTATGTAAGATTATAATTGCACTCGATATTTCTTTAATTTCATCTGATGATTTCACTCTATAAACTGCATCCTTTTTAATCATCTTGTCTGTATAAACATCAATCCCCTTATCAACTTGAGATTTAGGCATAATAATAGCCTTACCTAAAGACATCGCTTCTATGTTAGTATTACTTAAATTACCAAATCTATTTAATGATACATATATATCCGTTTTACCTAATAAATAATAAATATGACCATGGTTTATATCGGTATAAAAACTTACATCATTGATCGCATTTTCTTTAACAATGATCTTATTTAATTTATCTCTCATAGACCCAGAACCTATTATAAAGCAATGAACTTTATTAGGAATTTTATTTCTTACTATCATAAAAGCTTCTAAAAATTTATCAGGAGCCTTATCTTCTTCTAGCCTGCCAACAAAAGTTATTATTGTTTTTTTTTTATAAATATTATTTTTTATTTTTATAACTTTATCTATAATACTAGTGTCTACACCATTTAAAAGGGTTTTTCGAGGCACGTTTTTCAAAAGAGCTTTATCCATCCATATTTCAGATCCAGCACCATCCTGAGTTGCCAGAACTAGAGAAAATGGAGCTCTATAGCTCCATCTTAATGCTTTTGCATAAACTGTATTAGAAATAAGACAATCTCGCATATCATCTTTTATTCCCATCACTCTAACAACTATTTTTATATTTAAATATCTTGCAATTAAGCTGGTTATAAATATGTTTGCATGATCTGTATATATTAATGATGGATTAAATTTAAAAAAATAATATATAGTAATTAATAAATTACATAATTCTGTATATAATTTACCAACTTTAGTAAACTGAAAAAAATATAGCTTAGGCTTTATTAAATAAATAGGTAATTTTAGATTTTTTATTTCTAATTTTCTAGCTTTTATATCATTAAGTTTTGAATTATTTGATTTAGAAAAAAATAAAACATTATTACCATACTGGTTTTGAGCTCGTTCTAATATCTTTGCAATTGTAGGAGCTCCCGAAGGATCCCATTTTTTATTTATTAATGACTGTTCAAACCCTGAATAACACCTTAATATAAATAGTATTTTAGACATAAAAAATTATACCGTCCTATTATTTATAATTTAAATAATATTTAATATTTCTGATATTATATAATCTTGATCGTTGATTTTCATATCCGGATACATGGGCAAACTAAATACTTCTTTTGCGAGAATATCTGAGTTAAGAAAAGATTTATTATGATAATTATATTTTTTGTATGCATTTTGCCTATGCATGGGAATTGGATAATATACCATTGTGGGAATTCCCTTTAATCTTAAAGCACTTTGAATTTCATTTCTTTTTGCATGCCTCAATGTATATTGAGCCCAAACGGAGAAATAATTTTTTTCTACATATGGAGTATTAATTATTTTACTAAGGCTAGATGTATACTTAGCTGCTATTTGATTCCTCATTGAGATTTCCCAATCAAAACTCTCTATTTTTTCTAAAAGAATAGCAGCCTGAATAGTGTCTAATCTAGAATTAATACCTATATTATCTATATCATACTTACTTTTACCTTTACCATGAAACCTTAAACTTTTTATTTTCTCAGCTATTTCTTTATCATCAGTAAGAATAGCACCACCATCGCCATAGCAACCAAGAGGTTTAGAAGGGAAAAATGAAACACATGTTGCATCTGCTAATTTACCTACTTTTTTAGAACCATATTCAGCCCCAAAACTTTGGGCTGCATCTGACAATAAAATCATATTATTTTTAGATGCAATTAATTTTAAATTTTCATAATTAGCAGGTAGGCCATATAAATCTACAGCTATTATCATCTTTAATTTATATTTTTTTTCTTTTTTTGCGTTATTAATAGTTTTCTCTAAATCCTCCGCTGAAATATTAAAAGTATCTAAATCCACATCTACAAAGATAGGAGTAGCCCCTACTAAAGCTATAGCTTCAGCAGTAGCTGGAAATGTAAATGAGGGACAAAATACTGCATCACCAGGCCCTATACCATATGCTAACATACATAATAACAAAGCATCTGAACCACTTCCACAGGTAATTGCATATTTTGCTTTTGTATAATTTTTTAATTTATTTTCTAGCTCAATTACTTCGGGCCCCATGATGTATTGACCATGAGATAAAACGCTATCTATCCTAGCTCTTAATTTATTTTTAAGTCTTTTCTGTTGTACAGCTAAATCTATAAAGGAGATACTTTTATTCATTGTTATTCAACTCAGTTAATTTTCCATTAATTTCTTCGTACTTATCCCCTGTCCTTTTGCACACTAAATCTTCTCCTAGTCTATCTCCAACTTTAGATACCCATCCAATATGCTTAGCAGACTGTCCTAAAACTAAAGAATAAGGCAATACATCTTTTGTAACTATAGAACCGGCAGCTATCATAGAATACTCTCCTATTGTTATTCCACAAACTATAGTTGCATTAGCCCCAATAGAAGCTCCTTTCATTACAAGTGTACTAGAGAATTCCACACTTCTATTTACAAATGCCCTAGGAGTTTTTACATTAGTAAAAACGCATGATGGCCCACAAAAAACATCATCTTGAATTGTTATTCCTTTATATATAGAAACATTATTTTGTATTTTGCATCTATTACCGATAGATACATTTGGCCCAATCATTACATTTTGCCCTATATTACAGTTATTACCTATAACACTTAAACCAAAAATATGAGAAAAGTGCCATATTTTTGAATTATCCCCTATACTCGAATCTGAACTTATAATAGCTGACTCATGTGAGAAGTAATTATTTATCATAAGATTTTTTCCTTTTTAATTCTTTATCTGCAGCCTCTAATACTTTAAGCACTCTTAAACCTTCTGAGACATCAGAAGGTGGTTTTACTTCCTCTATAATCCATCTTATAAAACTTTTACATTCTTCTCTTAATGGCTCTTTAGTCATATCGTATTTTATTGGTATTCCTTCTGCCATTTCTATTTTTGGAATATCTCCCTGCCATGAAACATCATGATTATATATTAATAATTTTTTTTCCTTTTCCTCAATATCTATAAATGTAGCCATAGCTTTATCTCCTACTACTACCAGTTTTTGATCTTTAAATGGGTGTAACCATGAAACAAATACATGTGCCTGTATACCATTGGAAAAAGTCATTTGTGTCATTGTTGTGTCAGCTATATCTTTATTTAAATAATAACCTCCTGAGGCTTCTATATTAATAGGATACTCATCAATTAATGACAATATCATAGAAATATCATGCGGTGCAAAAGACCATAAGGCATTTTCTTCCTTTCTTAATTTTCCTAAAGATAATCTATTAGAATAAATATATCTTATATTACCTAATCCTCCTGATATTAATAATTTTTTTAGTGATATAAAGGCAGGATGATATAATAAAAGATGCCCTACCATTAATTTTAAACTCTTACTATTTGCCAGACCTCTTAATGCTTCACCTTCTGATACATTTAGACATAATGGTTTTTCTACAAAAACATGTTTTCCTTTATTCAAAGCTAATCTAACTAATGATTCATGGGTTGTAGCTGGGGTAGCAATAAATACAGCATCTATATTTGAATTAAGTAAATCATTTTCATTATTATAACCCCTAGCTTCTTTATAAACTTCTTTATAATGAGTTAAAAAATTTAAATTATTGTCACATATAGCACTTAATATTCCTAATTCACTTAAATTACGCGCTATATTTTTACCCCAATATCCTAATCCAATTAAACCTACTTTTAGCTTTGTGTTAATCATTCTTCTCTCTTCAATAATTATAATTTATATACTTTTAATTAATTTTTTACTAAAATCCATTTTAACCTATCATCAGACTGAATTAAAAACCCACATCTAGTAAATAGTTTAATAGAACCAACATTATTTTTTTTTACTATAGCTCTTAATGGTAAGTTTTTTACTTTATTAATAGCCATTTTTAATCCTTTTAAGGCTATTCCTTTTAATCTAAATGTGGAAATAATATAAATATCAACATCAAAATAAAAATTGTCTTTTTTTTGAAACCTAATTTGACCTAAAGCGTCTTTTCTAGAATCTTCTATAACCCAAATATAAGTATTACTATCCTTTAATCTTTCTAAAAACCATTTATTATGCTTACCAAAATCAATTTTATCTTTATTTTCAATTTTTATATTTAAAGAATCTTGCTTATTAACCCAATTAAAAAAAATATTTGAATCATTAACCTCCGCCACTCTAAGAAAAATAGACATTTATTTTATCTCACCATAAAAATTTATTTTATCTAACTTTAAAAGTTTTTTTTATTAATTCACCTTGTAAGTATTTCTTTGGGTTTTTTGAACTTATATATTCTTTAAAATTACTTATAGATATAGAAAATTTTTTTATTGTTCCTTCTAATATATCTTTTTGGGTATGTGCATAGCACAGATTAAAGGTATTAGCTAAAAATAATCCATTCTTTAAAAACTCTTGCCTTAGTAAACTAATAAATAAATCTTCTTTTATATCATGACTATTAACTAATAATTGAGGCCACCAATCAACATTTGAAATTTTTAAATATTCATTTAAATTTAAAATCTTTATTATATTATTTAAATCATTACTTAATTTTTTACCATAAGCTTTATTTTCTTCTACCACATTAAATTTTTCTATTTTATTAAGTGTTGCGATAGATGCCGCTAGAGAAACAGTTTCTCCTCCAAAAGTTGAAGAAAAGAAAATTTTTTCCATAAGCTTCATTATTTTCTTTTTTCCTACTATTGCAGAAAGTGGATATCCATTTGCTATACCCTTACCAAAACAAGATAAATCAGGAATTACTCCATACTCCTTTTGGGCACCTCCATAATTTATCCTAAATCCACTAATAATTTCATCAAAAATTAATGTAGCACCATACTTATTACATAATGTTCTAACTTCCTTTAAAAACTCTATATTTGTGGGTTCTAATCCGGCAGGTTCTAGAATTACTGCTGCAAATTTATTAGGAAATTTTTTAAATAAATAATCTAAGCTACTTATGTCATTAAAAATGAATTTTTTAGTTAATTTTTCTACTGCTTTAGGCACCCCTAAATTTCTTGATGAACTTCCAATATACCAATCATGCCATCCATGATAACCTGCAACAGCTACCATATCTTTTTTAGTATATGCTCTAGCCAATCTTATTGCAGCAGTAGTTACATCAGATCCATTCTTTCCAAATCTTACCATCTCAGCACTGGGTATAATTTCTATTAACTTTTCTGATAATTCTGTTTCTAGTATAGATGGTAATGAATAAACTGTACCTTTATTAATTTGATTAATTACAGAGTTATCAATATCCTTATCACAATAACCTAATATTATAGGCAATAGTCCCATTACATAATCAATATAATGGTTTAAATCTACATCAACTATTTTAGCTCCGTATGCTCTCTCTATGAATAATGGGGCAACCCCCTTGGGCCATTGCATATAACTTTTTGAAAAAGTTTGGCTACCTAATGGCACACTATTAATTGTTTTACTAAATAATTTATTACTTTTCTTATAACGCATCCTAAGAGACGTGTAATTATTTACCTTAGTGCCTTCATTAGTATTTATGTTTTCATTAATTAACTGTAAATGAGGGTTATATGATAAAAATGATATTACCTCTTGCCATTTTGCATTTTTAGATACGCCAGCATAAATACTTTTTAATAAATCTAAATCTTTTTCTTCATCTAATGTCCATCTTAAATGACTAAAATCTACAGAGTTTTCTAGAGAGGATTTTTTTATATCTTTTAAATTATATTTGCTTTTCCTTAATCCGTGCATATGTGTTGTCACATGCTCCCTAGAAAAAAGATCTGCAGAAACCTTATTCACCTTGCTTAAAGTATCAGCAGTAAATACCTCTACATCTAATCCATCTGGATAAGTTCTTTTTAAAATATTTGAAACATAATCTGAATTAGTATTACTAAGCAAAACTATAGCTTTATCAATAATATCATAATCAATTAAAGGACAATCTCCAGTCAAGCGAATTATAATATCAGCATTATATTTTTTTGATATATTTACAAACCTAGATAATACATCCTTATCATCCCCTCTAAATACATCTATTTTTGAAGCTCTTTTAACAGCTTTCTCTAATTTATCATTATCACTAGACTTTCCAGTAGCTAAAACTATTCTGTCTATAAAATTAGATAACTTAACTCGATTTATCATTCTTATAATCGCTGGCTTTCCATTTAAATCAGCTAAAACTTTATTTGGCAACCTGGTGGAAGCCATCCTTGCTTGAATAATACATAATACTTTTAAATTATTAATCATATAAACTTTCTAAGTGTATGGGCATATTTTTCATTATTTCTTTTTTTACTTCTTTGCCAATAACTTTATAAATATCTATTGGTTTTAAGCCTTTAGTACCAGCAGCAGGACGCATAAACATTACGTCATTTTCTGTAATTTTATGATTAATAGCTAAATCATTCCTGGCAATTAAAATACGCCTCATCCATTTTTTATTTTCTAATTCTACTGGACTAGTCCAACTATCTCCTGTTCCATTCATACTCTTAAAAATATTTATATCTTTAATCATATTTTGAAAATTTTTTACATCTAATGAAATGCTATGATCAAAACTTTTTCTAGTATTATCTAATGTAAAATGTTTTTCTATTACAGAACTGCCCAAAATTGTTGCAGCTATAGTAGCTTTATAACCCAAAGCATGATCAGAATAACCAATAGGAAAAGAGTATTTTTTCTTCATCTTAGTAATTGCAGATAAATTAGTCTGATCAAATGGCGTAGGATAAGATGAAACACAATGAAGTAAAATTAAAGACTTATTTCCTGATTGCAAAAAATTATCTACGGCTAAGTCAACTTCATTCTCATCAGCTGTACCCTTAGAAATTAATACTGTAGTATTTAATTTTGCAATTTTTTTAATTAAAGGTATATGTGATATCAATCCTGAAGAAATTTTATAAAGCTTGGGTTTAAGCTTTATAACCCAATCTAAAGTTTTAAAGTCTCCTACAGTTGTAAATACTTCTACTCCCAAAGATCTTCCATAAATAAACATTTTCTCTGTTTCTTCTGGATTTAACCAAGCTTTTTTAAATAGGGCATAACTTATTGAACCTTCATGATAATTCTCATCAGGGTCTATAGTTTGTAGCTTTACTGCGTCAACACCAATCATGGCTGCTTCTTTTATCATTCTCTCACAGGTATCTATATTTCCCTCATGGTTAATACCTATTTCTGCAATAATATAAACAGATTTATTGAGATCTATAAGATTTGAACCTATTTTAATTTTATTATTCATAATATTATTTTAATATGTAGGAATCATTTTTGCTAATTTATTTGGCAAAATGATTGTTTTTAATTAATTCTTTATATCTTTCGTAAGTCTTAGAAGCACAATATGCCATCCATATATGTCTTTTATTATCTGTCTTTAACTCATCAGAGAAAAATTTTTTTACATCTTTATTAAAACATGGTGATTCAAAAAAATCACTATCCATAATATAGTTTCCCATATTCAATTCTTTATTTAAAGTTTTATTTTTCCATATTGGATAAGCAAAACCATATTTTTTTCTGTATGCAATATCCTTTCCTAAATGCCTTTCAACTATTTTTCTAAAAATATATTTTGTGTGATCATTTTTATACCTCCATCTACCTGGCGTACCAATCATTAAATTTACTAATGAAGGTGCCTGTAAAGGTACCCTGGCTTCTATAGAGTGCATCATAGTACTCCTATCAATCCTTGTATTAAAATGATCGGGTAAACTGTACGAAGCATAAGAAAGAGCAATTTTTTGTGATACATCTAATTCGTTATCTAATGCAGAAGATACATTACCAGTGGACCCATATATAGACTTAAATGTTTTCAAAATATCATTTGAAAAAATACTATCTAAAACATTCTTATCTGTTCCTCCATGTATAGGTCTAAAATAAAAAGGTTGAGAGCTATAAAGACTTAAGTTTTCTTCCCTTTTAGAGATAGGTTTTTTATTACTAATTATATAGTTATTATTACTAATATCTTCATATAAATCTTTATCTATATTGTAACCTCCTAGAAAATCATCAGGACCATCAGATAATAATAAAACCTTACTATTCTTTTGTTTTATAAACTCAGCTATAGATGCAAAACTAGGCGCCCCTTCACAAAAGACACCATCAAAGCAATTTTCTGCTACTTTTTTATAATTCTTTATGCCAAGCTCATTTAACAATGAAAAAGAATTATGATTAGTATTTAATGTTTTAGAAGAAAAAATACTTGCTTCATATTCATCCAAGTAATCTCCTTCTTTAAGTGGTGCCTCTTCTGAGCTATGCATATAAACTGTATTTATTCTGCCCTTAAAATATTTACTTGCATAGATTGAAATAACAGCACTGTCTAACCCTCCTGATAGTGTTGCATGAAAATTTACTTCATCAGGCACCCTACTTTTAATTGCATTATATAAATATTCTTCATATGTATCTAATACCTTCTCTTCTGAAGGATTAGAATTAAAAAAATCTAACCAATTCTCTAACTCAAAACTTTGAGTTACAATATTTTTTATATCTCCATTATCTAATTTACAAACCATAGAATGTCCTGGAGATAATTTTTTTATATTTTTTATTATACTAGCTTGAGGAGGGGCCGCTCTAAAAGCAAAACCTGATAATAAAGATTGATAATCAATTTCGCAAATATTTTTGGATACCGCTATAATTGGCTCAACTTCAGAACAAAAAATCAATTCCTCATCATTTAATAAATAGTACAGTCCCTTTTCACCCATTAAATCTCTACTTAAAATAAATTCATTCTGTTGCTTATTATAAATCCCAAAAGACCAAAAACCATCTATTTTTTTCAAAAAGGAAAGACCTTCATACTCCAACCCCTCCGTTAAAATTTCTGTATCAGATCTAAATCTTAATGCAACACCTTTTGATTTTAAATAATTTCCTAAATATTGATAATTATAAATCTCTCCATTATACGTAATAATAGATTTATTAGAATTAGAAACAAAAGGTACATCAAATTTATTTTCCACATCTACTATAGCTAATCTAGTATTAATTATTGATTTAGTTTTTTCACTATCTACCCAATACCCATGATAGTCTGGCCCACGATGATCTAACATTTTCATCATTTTCTTTGAACGTTCTTCAACGTGCATAATAGGTTTTTTATTTAAACTTATAATTCCTGCAATACCACACAAAAAATTATGTCCTTTTTCTATAATAATAAATAATTTAGTGTCTTAATCTTTTGAGCCACAATAGATAAACTCATCCGTAGAATGTTTCATAATTATACTTGTAGACCTTCCTACATCTATAATTTTAAAGTATTTAGAAAATATTTCTTTAAATACATTTTCGTTATTTGGACAAAAACAAAAAATTTCTTCTTGCTTTTTACTTGTCCCAGAATTTACATACATATTATTACCTATATGATTGCCATCTAGTGCAAAACTACTATTACTTGTATTCACATCAGCAATTACTTTACCACCTGGCTTTAAAACTCTTTTTAACTCAGACATCACTAAATGAATTCTCTCTATACTTCCTAAAAGAGAAATAACACTAATAATAATCGCATAATCAAAATAATTATCATTAAAAGGTAATTTTTTAGATCCAGGGTTTAATGATTGAAGATTTACCTTATTTTCCAAAATATTATTTTTAATTAATTTAGATTTTGCTGTTCTTACAGCCCCTTCAGTTGCATCAACTCCCTCTATTGTATACTCACACTTTGCTAAATGGGCAGTATTTACACCTGAACCAAAACCATATTCTATTAATTTTCCAGGTTTACTATTAAAAAACCATTTTTCTAATCTAACTAGGTCAATATTTGGATAATTTTTATCTGTACCCGCATCAAATTCTTTTTCCCATCTATCTTTTACTATTTCATCCACTAAAGTAACCATTTTACACTCCTATTTAGAATCCTAACTTTTTATCTACTATATTAATTAGAGGGTGACCTAATATATAGTTTCTTATATTTTTATCTAATATTTCTAAAGACCTATTTCTATTTTGATCTGAAGGACCGGCTATATGAGGAGATATTACAACTCTTATATCTTTTCTTAAACCATGTTCAGAATCTAATGGTTCAGGGTCGGTAACATCTAAACCTACGCCTGAAAACTTATCTTTCTTAAGAAAAGCTAAAAGTGCATTAGTATCCACAATTTTTCCTCTAGAGATATTTATAAAAATCACACCATCTTTCATCTTACCAAACAAATTATTATCAAATATTTTATTTGAAATACTTGTAGAAGGTACTGCGGATATAACGACGTCAGCTTGATTAATAACACTTTCCATATCTTGCTGATAATAAAATTCATTTATAAAAGAATTCATAGGGACTAATTTTTGATCTATCCCTATTATATACATGCCAAAAGCTGATAGTTTTTCGGCTATCAAACTGCCAATACCTCCTACCCCTAATATTAATACCTTTTTATTTTTAAGTTCTAAAGGTCTAGGCATAACTAAGGTTTTGTTCTTTAAAATATAATTTAAATTTCTTGTAATGCATAAAAGAAGTGCTATTGCGTGGTCTGAAACTTCTGGACCCTGAATAATTTTTCCATTGGTCAAAATTACTTCAGATGACACAAATTCAGGAAAAAGGTATTCTTCACATCCTGCACCACCTATGTGCACCCACTCCAATGTATTTTTTATTTCTAGAAAGACTTCCTTAGAAAAAATATTTCTTGGGCAATTTATTAACGCATTTATTTCTTTTATATTATTTTTTAAAGATTCTAAATTATCTTTACACTGTACAATATTTACATCTTTAAACATATTCTCCAACTCTTGAATTTTTTCAGATGCTAATCCAGAGGATGAAATTATTAATATTTTTTTTGTCATAAGATACCTTACATATAGGATTGTATTTATTTAATAAACTATACTAAAGATGTATAGGGAATAATTATCTTTTTATCAGGAATATTTATTTTGCTTAATTTTTCATTTTTAGATATAGCAATCATATCTTCAATAAAATTAATACCGGATGCTACAGAAACTGCTAAACTTCCACTAGGGCGAGGATTAATCTCCAGTACCATAGGATAACCTTTTTCATTTAACATCACATCGCAATCATAGAGCCATGATAATTCGAATATATATGACAATTGTTTAGCTAAACTATGAAGAGACTTGATATTTTCAATAATATGACCTTCATTAGGCATATTTGGATTTATTCTCCTGCGAACAACAGACCTAAGAAGATTTCCCTTAGAAGATAAAATATCTACATCATAAATAGGTTCAACTAGCTTTTCCATAACTATTACTGGAAACAGTTTTTTATAATGATTAATATAGTTATCCAAAAAATCTTTTTTATAAATATATTTAGTATCTTTATGATTGCTAATTATATTTACATTTCTTCCTCCGCGGCCTACAGCAGGCTTAACTACTACTTCATTATTAACATTCAAAAAATAATTAACCTTACTAATTAAATTATCTATTGAATTAACATTATAAAATTTAGGAGTAGAAATATTATGTTTTTCTAAAAATTTATAAGTATCAATTTTATTAGCTATTATTTTTAATGTTTTATAATTAGTACATGCTAAAATACAATTTAAATTCTCTATTTCTTCTCTATTTTTTGCTAATGAAAGAGCTTCTTCATCAGAGCAAGGAATAACCATATTAACTTTATATTTTAATACTAAATCTGCTATTATTCTTACATACGTTTTTTCATTACCTTTTGGTACTATAGAAAAATGATTACAGAAAACTTTAGCACTTTCAGTATCATTACTATCTACAGCAATAATCTTTATGTTATACCTACTATTACCCAAAACTCTTTTTCTTAATTCAGCAGATAGCCCTCCACCTGAACAAGTAAACATAACTGTATATCCCATTATTCTATATCCAATAAGTTTACAGGTTGCCAAGTCTGAACTTTTTTTAAATCAAAATCTTTGTTTTCAATAGTTACATAAACTTTATCCGAAAAAAAATTCTTGCCCTTAAAATCATGCCTAAAATAATTAATTAAAGTTGCCTCTATATCAAATCCTGCATGTTTATATGCATTCATAGAAGCAAGATTATTAGAATCTATACTTGCACAAAATTTTCTTACTCCACCTTCTTTAAAACCAATATCTATTATTACTTTTATAGCCTTACTTGCCATTTTTTTTCCCCAATAATTTTTATCTCCAATAACTGTAACTAAATCAGAAATACCATCATTTCTTCTTATTGGGCCAATTTTGATATTACCTATATGATTCCCTTTTTCTAAGTCACAAATAGCATAAATATAATAACTTTTATTTAAAATACCTGAGTATAAATATTCCTTGCTATCTTTTATTGTTATGTTTTTTGCATCTAAAAATTTGGTTACCTCGATATCTTTAAACCATGAAATATATTTATCATTTATATCTGAAAAAGCTAATGGCCGTACAAAGATTTTATCTTTTTTCATTATACTGTTTTATTTCTACTTATTATTAATTTTTTAATATGTTTTGATGACTCTCTACTACTATTGACTTTCGGCCCAAGTATATATTCATCTAATAATAAAGATCTATTGTTCTGCTTTTTATTCCATTGACACAATAAATCTTTTTTTGGAAGATTTAATAATAATTTTAATTCATTCTGCCAGCCCTTTTTATCAAGATTTACTATTAAAAAAGAATTTTTAAATAATTTTTCTATATTTTTAGATAATAACTTATGACAAAGAGAGGAATGTAAATAAACTAAAGGTATATTATTCATAACGCACCAACTTAATGTGCTAAAATTTGAGTCTGTAACAATTATATCTGCTGCAGCTCTTACATACCTAAAATCTTCATTATCAATCATAGAAATATTAGAAGATAACTCCATTATATCCGAATAACAAGGTTGATATAGCATACGCTGAGATGGGTACTTTTTAAATAAAACCTTTTTATTAAGATTATTATATACTTTATTTAATAAATTGCTTTCTCTAGAAAATGCATAGGAATCCACAGGACTATCTATACTATTTTTCAAATTACCTTCATATAATATGCCGGAAACATGCATAACAACATCATCTTTCTTATGTATTTTATATCTATTTCTAATTATATGTCTTTGAAATTTATAAAATGGAACTCTTTTTTTTTGTTCTGCCTCACCAATTATAAAAACATTATTACTTTTGCTTTCATTATCATAATTATTAGCCTTATCAAATTCCTTTTTTGCTGCTTTAGTAGCTACTAATAATGTATGACAGGTAGTAGATTCTGAATATTTTAAAAATTGACTAGTTGAATGGTTAATACCTGCAGTCACCCCATGTTCAAAACCTATTAATAATATATTATATTTTTTACATAGAAAAAATAATTGGTGTGCTATTGGGCCATAAAAACCTGCCGATATTATACAATTCAAATCATTCTTATTTTTATGAAAAAAATTTTCTAATTCTCTAGAATTTTGACTATGTTTACTTAGCCCTAATAAGATGTGATCTATTAATATCTCTTTTTGAGCATTAAGCTGTCTAGTTGATTTAGAATACAAAGATAAATACTTTAAAAGTATTTGATCTAAATGTTTTTGAAGTATATTTTTAACTTTATTATCTATTTTATCATTTCTTAAAAGGCTTTCTAAAAATTGAATCGGTTTAACTTGATAACCTCCTAATGACAAAAATGGAATTGCCTCACTTAAAGATTCACAATTATGGGCATAAAATATTTTCTTTTTAAATAATAAAAATATTTTCAAATATTTCAAAAACCTATATAATATATAAGATTTGGGCCAAATCAATATTCTTAATAAAAAATTTTTTTCAATTGTATCATTAATATTTTTAGGTAAATGAATATTTAATTCTATTACTTCATTAAAAATATTTCCAAAAAATCCTTTTAAAGCCAAAAATTTATATATATTAGAAAACCTTGGAATGACCCAAGGGTTTAATGGGTCAAAGTATTCACTTTTGTTAATTATAAAAGTTATTTTTTTTACAGTAAACCTTTCTGTATAATAAGAAATCATTTTTGATTTTTTAATTATATCATATACTAAACTTTTTAATGGCATATAAACTGCTATTTTATTTGTATTATAATTAAATTTATCTTTATAATTATTTTGAATAAATATTCTTTCTATTTTATCACACATATTTAATACGTTTTGACTAATTTCTATTCCTTGTTTTTGAGAAATTTGTGATGACATATCTATTAAATTATTATTAGTTTTAGGATCATTAAATAAAAATACATTATCAGTAATGATCAAATCTTTTTTAGAATTAAATACACCTAAAGCATGTTTATAGCCTTCAAATGTATCAGTATAAATTAAATTACTAATAATACGTTTCATTAATTAATAGCTTCTTTTAACTTTCTAACAATATAAATTATATCTTTTTTTTCTAATCCTACATACATAGGAAGACTGAGGGTACCTTCATAATAAAATGCTGCAGACGGATATTTTTTTTCATTTTCCTTATAATATGGCTGATAAAAAAGTGGTATATAATGAACTTGAGTACCGATGCCATATTTTTTAAGGTAGTTAATAATTTCTATCTTGCTTTTCTGTAATTTAGAAAAATTAATTTGTACAGAGTATAAATGAAAACTATGTCTTTCAGTCTTAAATCTTTTATTTGGAATACATATATTATCTGTATCCTTTAATAGCTTTTCATAAAATTTAGCAATTTTTTGTCTTTCTAAAATAGAACTTTCTAATTTTTTTAATTGAGCTCGACCTAAAGCACACTGCATTTCTGTAGCTCTATAATTCCACCCAATATCATGCATTTCATAATACCAAGAAGCTTCCTTTTTTGCTGCTTTACCAATCCATAATTTATTATCTTTAATCATTCCATGATTTCTTAACTTTTGAGCTTCTGTCTGAATTTTAATACTATTTGTTAAAATTACTCCTCCTTCTCCCATAGCAATATGCTTTATTGCATGTAAACTCATAATAGTGATTTCGGAGTGCGCACAGGAACCAACATTATATATATTACCTTTATTATCATTATATTTTGCTAAGGGTGCATGGCTTGCATCCTCTATAATTTTTAAGTTTCTTTTTTTTGCTTCCATGTGAATTTTATACATTTCACAGGACCTTCCTGCAAGATGCACTGGCACTACAACACTAACCTTTGCATTTAATTTATTTAAAGATTGAACTAATGTTTTTTCTGTCATTAAACCTGAAAATTTATCGACATCAGTAAAGTAAACTTTACTATTTAAAAATTTTGCTGCATTAGCTGTTGATAAAAAAGTTATAGGAGAAGTTACAATATTAGAACTTTTACCAATTCCTAAAATTCTATAAGATATATGAAGAGCTGCAGTACCAGAACTTACTACTGTAGCAAAATTACAACCCATTTTTTTAGCAAGCTCTTTCTCAAAATTTTTAAGTTCTAATCCTTGAGTAAGGTAGTCTGATTTAAGAGATCGTATTACTGCTTCGATATCTTTATTGTTAATATTTTGCTTAGAATATGGGTATTTAATCTTCATTTATTTACTCTATATTTCATAATTATATTAGCTATTCTTTTAGCTCCATTGCCATCTATAAATTTTATACAATTTTTTCTAATTATTTTTAAATTACTACTTTTTTTTTCTATATTTAATAAGTATGCCACTATAGATCGATAATTATCTTCAACTGGCAATGCAACTCCTTTATTTTTCCATGCTAGCGTATGCATTTTTTGTATTTTATTCTGAGATATTAAAATAGTAGGCAATCCACAATACATTCTTTCTATATGTGATACACCTGGAGCTCCAATAGCAATATCAGATTGAATATATATTTCCCCCATAGATTTAGGCTCAACAATTAAATCTATAATAGAGTAGCTTTTTATCATATTTTTTATTTTATTTATGTTAGGAGAATTAATTCCTAATATAATTTTAAACTTATAATTATTTTTAAATTTTTCTAAGTTTATTATTATTTCATTTAAAACATCACCAGTTAAATTTTTAGAATCTATAGAACCAAATGAAATAAGCACCATCTGATATTTTGGATTAACTTTTAGCTTAACATCTCGGTGTTTTTTGTACTTTGCAGATAAAATAACATACTTATGACCACTATATATTCTTGGATTATTAATTTCCTTGGGGCTTGGAAAAAAAATTATATTAGAATCAGGATATGGTTCAAAATCACAAATAGAAAAAACTTTCGTAATACTCTTTAAACGTTTAGTTATTTTAAAATTTAAATTATAACTATCTATTAAAACATAATTTATATTATATAACTTTATAAGATCTAACCAATATTCTTGATTATTGGGGATACTTTCGTAAAAAATTATCTCATCATTAAAAAAAAAATTCTTTTTTATTTTTTTGAAATTATTATTGATTACCCATACAATATTTAAATCTAAGAACTCTCTTATAGCCTTACATCTTTGAATATGCCCCATACCTGAGCTATCTAAGCTATCAGGGAATATAGCAATTTTATCTTTTATAGAAGTCAAATTTATCCTAATACTTTTTTAATAATTCTTTTAAATCTAATTCGGTCATCCAATCTTCATTTGTATCACTTGAATACTCAAAAGACATATCTACGGCTTTACTTTTTTTAAAAATTTTATCTTTTAAAACATTCTTATCCCACCATGAAAACATAGGCTGAATAACGTAAAATGACCCTGCATTAATACAATTTAAAGATTCTTCCATAGGGATCATAACTTCATGAAGTTTTTCTCCAGGCCTAATACCAACTATAAAATAATTATCTTTCCCTGCCATGGCACTAATTAAATCTAGTATTTTAAAACTAGGTAATTTAGGAATAAAAATTTCCCCACCTGACATACAATCAATTGTATTAAGGACAAACGACACACCCTCATCTAAAGTTATTGAAAACCTTGTCATTTCAAGGTGTGTAAGAGGTAGTTTTGTTTCACCTTTTTCTAATAAACTTTTAAAGTAAGGAACTACACTTCCTCTAGATCCAATTACATTACCATATCTTACTATAGAAAACCTTGTTTTATGAGCTCCTGACAAGTTATTTGCTGAAACAAATAATTTATCTGAACACAATTTTGTAGCGCCATATAAGTTAATAGGATTTGCAGCCTTATCAGTGGAAATAGCTATAACTTTTTCCACATTATTATATATAGCAGCATCTATTATATTATTAGCGCCTTGTATATTGGTAGCTATACATTCTGTTGGATTATATTCAGAAGTAGTTACATGTTTCATAGCAGCTGCATGAATAATGATGTTTATATCTGCACATGCCCTTTTTATTCTTTCTACATCTCTAACATCACCTATAAAATATCTTATGCAAGGATACTTCTTATCAGAGAAACGCTGAGACATTTCATATTGCTTTAACTCATCTCTACTTAATATAACTAATTTTTTTGGCTTATATTTTTTTAATATTACTTCTACACATTTGTGTCCAAATGAACCTGTTCCACCGGTAATTAAAATAGATTTATTATTTAAATTCAATTTATATGTTCCTTATATTATTAATATTTCTTAAAAAAACTAAATGTGTGTATATTTCTTAATTCCAAAACTTTCTAATTATATAAAAAGCTTCTGCTCTTTTACAGCCAGACTCTATACCTCTTTTAATTGAAAGAGCTTCTATTGATTCTAAAGAACGCGGATGGGGAAACTCTCCTATTTCATTTTGATATATCTTTAAAGCTTTGATTTTAACATTCCATTCATTTTCAATACTTACAAATAAATTAGGCTTAAAAATATAATGATCAATATATGGAGCCTGTTCCGTACTAGAAGGCGTTTCAAAAGCCCTTATTTCAGTTTTTAAACCAAACTTATTCATAGGTCTCAATGCTGTCAATGTTGCTTGACTAGCTACCTGATGATCATGATTAATATCCCCGGAATGATGCAAATAAACTATTTCCGGCCTCAGTTCTTTAAATATTTTTTCCAAATTTTGAATTATGTCCAATAATGGAATAGTATCTAGTTTTTGATCTGGAAAATTAAATACCTTATATAATTTACAGCCTACTAAATTAGACCACTCTAAAGCTTTATTCTTCCTATTAAGATCTTTTTTATCTAATTCTAATTTAGACTCTTCGCCTTCAGATAACATAACAATGTATACTTGATCGCCGAAATTTACATGCTTTATTAATGTTCCTCCTACACCTAAGGCTTCATCATCAGGATGAGCAGCTATACAAATTATGTTTCTAGATTTTTTCATAAAGTATTTCCTTCTTAACCGTTCTCACGCTTCCGCCATTAGGGTGAATACACCCTTTTATAAACTATAAATATTTAACTATATCTTATATTAAAATTATACCTCAGATAACCTTATATTTTCTGTAGATATTGATATAGTTTTACCCATTAACTCTAAAAAAACTAAAGCCCTTTGTTTAGAATTTAAACTTATAATATTACCTATATACTCTTTAAAATAACTATAATTAATTATAACTTCTTGACCAACATTAAATTGCTTTTTTTGATTTAATTCAATTAAACCCTCAGAGTTCTCCAATTTATAAAAATAATCAATAATTGACTTATCTAATGGAATAGGACTTAAACCATCATTTAAAATTTTATTTACACCCCTAGTGTAATTTATATCAATCCATGAATCTTTACTCAAATCTAACTTAATAAAAATATATTTAGAAAACAAAGGTATTTTAACATGTTTTTTGTACCTAGCATGATGAACAATTTTTGAAATCATAGGACAATAAACATCATAATTATACTTTTTTAAATTAGCTAAAGCCATAATTTCATTATTATACTTTGTATTAATTACGTACCATTTTTTCATTAAAATTATCCCTAAAAATCTTTTAGTAAAGAAGGTAAAATCACTTTATTTTTTCCATAAATATTTATTAAATCAGAATAGCTACTTAAGGCTTCTTTATCTTTAGTAATAATAATGACATCAAAATTATTTATTTTATCAAGGCTTGGATAAACAGGAATACCTGCTAAAAATTCTTTATTTTTTCCAATAACTCCTATAATTTTTATATTCATTCCCAGGCTAGATAATATAGCTACTTCAGCCAAATCTGATATGCCATATAAAACAACTTTATAACTCTTTTTTAGTACACAATTACTATAGATTTTTTCAAAATTTAATCGAGCTTTCCTAAAAAATTTAAGAGAAGACTTTAAATACTCTCTTGTAATTTTTGCTTTCTCAGAAAAACCGGTCGACGTTAAATAATATTTATACCTCCTAGCAGGCACCTGTTTAATTTTAACTAAACCCTTATCTACACATCTTTTTAAATATGTGTTTGTAAGACCTAATGCAATACCTAATTTTTCAGAAAGCGACCTTTGTGTAGTATTATTATCTAAATCAACAAATGATAATAAATCTAACATTATTTTTTGATTAAAAAAATCTTTTGCCTCTGAAGATTTAGTATTTTTCATAATGTTACCTAAATTAATTTTTATGTTCACCTTATGAACAATACAATACTAATATGTTCATTATATGAACGTCAAGAAAATAATAAATTTATTTAATATTATTAAAGATAAATGTTTATTTATGTCTTTGTATTATATTATACTACTTCTAAGTATTAATTATTCATTCTTTAATCTTAAAGCAGCCTTTATTAGATCACTTTCAAAATGAATATTAGTACAATTATCAACAATGATGTGGTCTTTTTTACTAATTCCAGATTCTAAAAAATATTTAGACAATATATAATGAGCACCATTTTTAGTTCCATTAATTTCTGTACTAATTAATCTATCCGCTTTATTTTCTAAAAATAAATTAATAGCATCATCAATATTAATATTTCTATCCGGATGATCAACTTGCACACCAACAAGAATATCAACTATATTGTTATTTACAATACTATTTAAAGCATGTTTATATACTTCAATTATGGGAGTCTCTCCTCCTAAGGAAACTGGCCTTCTTATTACATCCCAACCTAATTTTAAACAATGCTCATCTATTATATCACTATCTGTGCTAATATAAGCTTTATCTACTATCTTGCTCTTTTTTACATAATTAAGGGCATAATTAATCATAGGTTGCCCATTTAATATAGACATGTTTTTATTAGGCAATCTTTTTGATACACCCTTTGCTGGTATAATTGCTATGATCATTAATTCCTCCTGCAAATAATTTAATTTAAATGTATTCCATTAATTAATTTTTCTGAACTTTTCAAACCTATAATTTTCTAATGATACCAACTACCCCCAAATTCTCCTTCAACTAACCGGCAGCAAAAAGTATTCTTGTTTTATTCTGTCCTTTATATATTTCATAAGTATTACCTATGAATTCAAAAATTAAAGGGTTCTTTTTTCTTTTCTTATTAGCTTTCTAGATTTTATTTTTATGCCAATGCCAAACAAAATTGGTGCCCATTATTTTAAAACCTATCTCCTGATATAAGTTTAAACTAGGTAAATTAGTTATTTGGGTTGCTACGATAAAGTCTTTTTGTTTTTCCTTATATATATTAAAAGATTCTTTTATTAAATTCTTAGCTACCCCTAATTGCCTATAAGATTTATGTACAGCTATTAAATCAATAATAACTTCTTTTTCTTTTTCGATTAATAAAATAAACCCTACAATCTCATCATTAATCTGTGAAACAAGTAAGTTATCACCTCGCTTTCCTATAAAATAATTATCTACCCATCTTTTCTTTAAATCAGAGGCCCTATTATTCAATATTTTAGTATCTTTATGAAATCTATCATAAATAAAAGAATTTTGAGCTAAATCTTTTACCACATCTCTATCTAGTTGATCAACCTTTCTAATATTTTCTGAGTAGTAATTATCTATTTTATTATTAAATTTGTATTTAAACTTAACATTTACATCTATTAAATTAAAACCCTGCTTAATAAGCTTCTGATGATTTAAAAAATCTATAGAAGGCGTCTTACAATATATAAATTCTGCCTCATTATCTTCAATCTTATAGTTTATTGGAATTTTATTTAAACTATATACCCGCTTATTTAAACAAGCTGACATAAAATCATCGTAATGATATAAATTAATATCCATTATTTTTATTTACCTTTAATGTTTAACCTTAAATAATATTATAACTATAAATTATTTTGCTATAATTATTATACCAATAATAATTAATCATAGGCTGTCCATTTAATATAGACATATTCTTATTAGGCAATCTTTTTGTGCCACCCTTTGCTGGTATAATTGCTATGATCATTAATTCCTCCTGTAAATAATTTAATTTAAATGCATTCCATTTATTAATTTTTCTGAATTTTCTTCAAACTTATAATTCTCTATACACAAACCTTTATCAGAACATATTACTATCAATTCATCGTTATTGATTTTAACTACTCTCCCAGGATATCCACAAAAAGAATTTTTTATTAATTTGGAAGAGTATATTCGCAACTTTTGCCCATTACAAAAAGTATGTGCACCTTTATAAGGTAATGTTAGAGCTCTTATAAAATTATAGGCCTGCAGTGCTGTCATGTCATGCCAATTAATCCTACCATCTAAATCAGCTCTTTGATGCCAATATGTGACTTGAGTATCTTCCTGTTTTATCACTTTTAATGTTTTATTTTGAAAATTATTTAAGACCTCAACTACCATTTCTGAAAATAAATTATTAGCCTTTTTATGTACGTCAGCAATATTATCAATAATATTTAATTTAAAAAATCTTTGAACTATTATCCCTCCAGTATCTATTCCTTTATCCATTGCTATAATAGACAAACCTATTTCTTCTTCATGATTTATTATTTGCCAATTTAAAGGCTAACCTCCTCTATATTTTAGTAAAGGGCCCGCATGTAGATTAATAGTTCCTAATCTGGGAATATTAATAATCACATTATTAAATATTTGCGAAAAACCAGCAACTATAGATATATCTGGTTCAATATTTAAAATATCTGTAATATGTTTTTTTGAATTTATATCATCAATTGTTTGATAGTTTATATTATAATTAATTATTTTTTTTAATTTTATAATAGGCTTTAAAGAAAAAACAAATATTTTAAATTTATTCTGGAGCATTAAAGCATCCAGAATTTTTATACCTCTATCTCCACTTATATATAATATAATCGAAGTCATACGTTATCCTATATATTACCTAGCTATAATTATTATACCAATAATAATTAAAATAGCTCCAACCCAATAAGAAAAAGATAATCTCTCAGAAAATATTTGGCTAGCTGCAACAGGAACTATAATCATTGCTAAAGCTGAAAAAGGATACGCAATAGATAAAGGTACTTTTTGTAAAATATATAACCACAATGTAATTGCAAAGAGATATATAAGTAACGCTAAATATAACCATGGAATTTGAAACAATAATGAAATACTTTTATATAGCCCTAATGATTGAATAGAAAAATTATCTATATTAGAAATTACTAGAGCCGTTTTCTTTAATAACAATTGACCTAAAGACATTAGAAAAGCAAATCCTATTAATTGGACAACTTGAATGGTCATAAGCATATGTTACCTTTATATAAATTTATAACTAATAAATTAAAAATGTATTACATTAAGTATATGAAAAAAAAAAAAATACTACTAATTATATTATTTATATTAATTAGCTTAAATATTTTTATTAAACCTCTTAAAATAGTGGTGTTTTGGAAAAACAATCACGTAAACTCCCTAATAGGATTTCAAAAATATATAGAAAAATTAAATTTTAATAATTATTTTAATATAGATCTCTGGTTTGACATAATACTGCCTATTTTAGGCATGCCGATTTTTCTTTTTATTGCTGTATGTTTTTTTATATTATTCGTTATCTTTAATTTTAAAAAATAATTTACTTGGTGCCCAAATCAACTTTTAATGCTGCTAAAAATGCTTCTTGTGGTATTTCAACATTACCTACTTGTTTCATTCTTTTTTTACCCTTTTTCTGTTTTTCTAATAGTTTTTTCTTTCTAGTAATATCTCCACCATAGCATTTAGCAGTAACATCTTTTCTCAATGCTGTTACTGTTTCTCGAGCAATTACTTTACCTCCTATTGCAGCTTGAATTGCAATTTTAAACAATTGTCTAGGTATTAATTCTTTTAATTTTTCACAAATAGCTCGTGACCTAATTTCTGCATTTTCTCTATGAACCACAAATGATAAACTTTCAACAATATCTGAATTAATTAACATTG
>Ga0209403_10001092_pt1 | contig 36423 bp, 38 predicted proteins | sample ArcticOcean_MG_C_8_FD_187440 | JGI IMG/M metagenome (GOLD analysis project Ga0209403, IMG submission 187440) | Marine microbial communities from western Arctic Ocean - ArcticOcean_MG_CB11_86 (SPAdes) (version 2) | ecosystem: Environmental > Aquatic > Marine > Oceanic | place: Arctic Ocean...
GACAGAACCGAGGCCGGCGCCAAGGAAGTGGCGGAAGCCGCAGCCGCCGCAAGCGGGGTGAAAACCATCGGCCTCGCCTGCGATGTCGGCGACGAAGCGTCGGTGAAGAGCACCTTCGCGGCGGCGGCACAGGCGCTCGGGGACGTCGACATTCTGGTCACCGCGGCCGGTATCGACACGGTCGAGTTGATCGAGAATATGTCGACCGAGATGTGGGACGATATGATGCGCGTTAATCTAAAGAGTATCTTTCTCTGCTCGCGCGAAGTGATCCCAGCCATGAAGCGCAAGGGCTGGGGCCGGATTATCAATTTCTCCTCTCAATTGGCCCATAAGGGCGCGCCGCAGATGGCACATTATTGCGCGTCCAAAGCCGCCGTCATGGGGTTCACCCGATCGCTCGCATATGAATTGATCGAGGACGGCATCACGGTGAATTGCATCAACCCCGGACCCGTCGACACACCGCTCTATATGGGCATTCCCGAGGCGTGGCGGCGCGCAAAAGAAGAGTCGATGCCGATCAAACGGCCGGGCCGCGTTGAAGAAGTTGTGCCAACCGTGCTCCTGCTGGCCTCGGATGACGGCTCGTTCTATGTCGGCGCGTCGATGAACATGAATGGCGGCGACGTGATGGTCTAGGGAGAATATTCATGAACGAAGCGGCAGAGAGTGCCTGCGATATTTTGTTCGCGGGCGGAGACGTGATCGACGGCACCGGCGCCACGCGAGTGCGCGCCGATGTCGCGGTCACGGGCGACCGCATCACCGCCATCGGTGATCTCAGCGAGATGCGAGCCGGGCGCAGGGTTGACGCGAGTGGGCGGGTCGTTGCGCCGGGTTTCATCGATGTGCATACCCATGACGATAACCTCCTGTTCCGCGACGCCGACATGACACCCAAGACCAGCCAAGGCGTGACGACAGTGGTGGTCGGTAATTGTGGCATCAGCCTGGCACCGTTGGTCCTTCAGGATGATGCGCCGCCGCCGCCCTTGGACCTCCTCGGCAACGGCAGTGATTATCGCTTCGAGCGCTTCGGAGATTACCTCGATGCCCTCGACGAAACGCCGGCGGCGGCCAACGCGGCCTTTCTGATCGGCCACTCTACCCTCCGCCTCGGCGCCATGAGCGATGTCGAGCGCGGCGCCACTGCAAACGAGATCGATGCCATGGCGAAAGTGGTGGAAGAAGCCATGCAATCAGGCGCAACCGGCTTCAGCACAGGGCTGATTTATGCCCCCAACAAGGCGGCGCCGACGGACGAGATCGTCGCTCTGGCACAAGTCGCCAGCGACGGCGGCGGCATTTACGTCACCCATATGCGCAATGAAGGCGTCGATATCGATAAATCGCTCGACGAGACGTTCGAGATCGGCCGGCGCGCCAATTTGCCGATTGTGGTGTCGCACCATAAATGTGCCGGCAAAGAAAACCACGGCCGCAGCACCGAGACTCTGGCGCGCTTCGACAGCGCGCGCGGCGGCCAGAAAGTCGGACTCGACGTTTATCCCTATACCGCGGGCTCAACCGTGATCATGGTCGACATGGTCGATGCGGCGGCGCGCGTTATCATCACTTGGTCCGATGCCCGGCCCGAATTCGCCGGCCGCGATTTGGCAGATATCGCGGCCGAACTGGGTTGTTCGGCGCGCGACGCGGCGGCGCAGTTGATCCCGGGTGGCGCGATCTATTTCCTGATGGACGAGGCCGATGTGCAGCGCATCCTCGCCTATCCCCACGCCATGGTCGGCTCCGACGGCCTGCCGCATGACAAGCACCCGCATCCGCGTCTGTGGGGTACTTTTCCGCGCGTCCTTGGCCATTACGCGCGCGATCTGGGCCTGTTTACCCTGGAAGACGCGGTGCGCCGCATGACCGGGCTTTCCGCTGAGCAGTTCGGGCTGAAGGACAGAGGCGTACTGCGCCAAGGCGCGTTCGCCGATATCACCATGTTCAACCCAGAAACGGTGATCGACAGTTCGACCTTCGAGCAGCCGACGACGCCGGCCGCCGGCATCGATGTGGTGATGGTCAACGGCGAGGTCATCCGCGAGGATGGCCGCGTCACCGGCGCCAGGCCGGGCCGCGCCCTCAGGCGAAACAGCGCTTAACGGGGCCGCGAGAGACGTGTAGTTTAGAGCCAAGAAAAAAAGCCAATAGGGAGACGTAAATCATGTCAAATGGTGTGCATAAGGTGCTGGTGTTGGGTGTCGGCAATATGGGCCGCAGCCACGCGCTGGCCTATCACAAACTCGATGGCTTCGAGATCGTCGGCTTATGCAGCCCCTCGATCCACGAGCGCAGCGAATTGCCGGGCGAGTTGAGCGGCTATCCCAAATTTACCGATTTCGACAAGGCGCTGGCAGAAACCAAGCCCGATGTCGTTTCGGTCAACACCTATCCCGACAGCCATGCCGATTTTTGCCGCAAGGCCTTCGATGCCGGCTGCCATGTGTTTACCGAAAAGCCGCTGGCGACGACGGTCGATGATGCGCAGCAGATTGTCGATATGGCGAAAGCCGCCAACAAGAAGCTGGTGATCGGCTATATCCTCCGCGTTCACCCGGCCTGGATGGAATTCATCCGGCTCGCCCAAGGGCTCGGCAAGCCGCTGGTCATGCGCATGAACCTCAACCAGCAATCGAGCGGCGACCCGTGGACCTGGCATCGCAATCTGATGCAATCGCTGACCCCGATCGTCGATTGCGGCGTGCATTATGTCGATGTCATGTGCCAGATGACCGGCGCCAGGCCGGTCAAGGTGCACGGCATTGGGGCCAAGCTCAGCGACGAAACCAAGGTGCAGAATTACGGCCATCTGCATGTCGAATTTGATGACGGCTCGGTCGGCTGGTACGAAGCCGGCTGGGGGCCGATGATGAGTGAGACCGCGTTTTTCGTGAAAGACGTAGTCGGCCCCAAGGGCTCGGTCTCAATCGTTGTGCCGCAGGAAGGCCAGGAGCATGCGTCGTCGGACGATATCGATTCGCATGTCAAAACCAACGCCATCCTGTGCCATTCGAGCGAGATCGACGAAAACAACAAATTCGTCAATGAAGATGAGTGGATCAACATGGCCGACGAGCCGGGCCATCAGGAGCTGTGCGACCGCGAGCAGGAATATCTGCTGAAAGCGATCAATGAAGATGTGGACCTTACCGAGCACACGCAGAACGGCGTGGATTCGCTGCGCATTGTCATCGCCGCGCAGGAGAGCATCGATACCGGCGAGATCGTCCGCCTGAACTGATCACATGGCGTTTATCCCGCGCAACCCGGATTACGAAGCGGTGGTGCAGGAGAGCTATGCGCGCCAGACCTTCATGCTCCATCTCGGCGCGGAATTGGGCGAAATCGCGCCGGGCCACTGCACATTGCACCTCAAGGCGCGCAATGAACTCACGCAACAGAACGGTTTTTTACACGGCGGCGTGGTCGTATCGCTGGCCGATGTGGCCGGCGGCTATGCGGCGTTTTCACTGTCCGAGGCCGGGGCGGACATTCTCACCGTAGAGATCAAAATCAACTATCTGGCGCCCGCCAGCGGCGAGGCGCTGATCGCGCGCGGTGAGGTGATCAAATCAGGCCGCACGCTGACAATCGTGCGCAGCGAAGTCTTTGCCGTTGAAGGCAGTGTGGAGACACTTTGCGCCGCTGGTCAGAGCTCTCTGATGACGCGCCGGCCCTGAGCGGAGTCCCCTACTCCAGCACGAATTCCTCGATCATCGGATTGAGGCTGGCGGTGAGGCCGCCATCGACCATCAGGTTGGCGCCGTTGACGAATGCGGCTTCGTCGGCGGCGATAAAGGCAACCGCGGCGGCGATGTCCTCGGGCTGGCCGACGCGGCCGACCGGATACCAGCGTGCTAGGGTATCGAAGATTTCCGGCTTCTTGGCGCGCCGGATGCGCCAAGTTTCGATATCGGTCTCGATGGTGCCGGGCGAGATCATATTGGTGCGGATGCCTTTCGGGCCATATTCGCCGGACAATGCCTGGGTCAGGCTATAGAGCCCGGCCTTGGCGGCGCTATAGCCGGGATTGCCGAGCGCAACGAAGCCGTTAACCGAGCCTATATTGACGATCACCCCGTGCCCACGTGCGACCATGCCGGGCAGCACCGCCTTGGCGGCGAGGAAATGGATGCGCAAATTTGCCGTGATCTCCTGATCCCACTCATCAGGCGAGGTATCTTCGACACTGCCACGGAGCGCCCAGCCGGCATTGTTGATCAGGACATCGAGGGCGCCGAGCGCAGATTCCGCCTCGGCAACGGCGCTTTGCATCGCGTCCCAATCGGTGATATCGGCGATGACGGCGACGGCACTGCCGCCTTCCGCCGCGATCTGGCGCACCGTCTCGTCCGCTGCTTCCTTATTTTTATCGAGCACCGTTATGGCGCCGCCTTCGTTGGCGAGGCGCAAGCAGATGGCGCGGCCGATACCGCCGCCGCCGCCGGTAACCATGATTTTCTTATCGGTGTAGCGTTTCATGGCGCTTCTCCCGGCTGTGTATCGTTGGCATCAGGATCGAAGACCTTCAGCGCGTCGCGCACATGATCGAGCGACGCCAAAGCCATATGGCCGTAATTATAGAATGCGAGGCCCGCCGCGCCGGCGTCTTTCAGCACTTTCGCGGCGGCCACGGTCTCGGTGCCATTGGCAAGGTCAGGATAGGTCGGGCGCAGAATGAAATTGAGCTTGGCGTCTGGGCCGACGCGCCGGCGCACATCTCGGGCGTCGGTCGCCACCGCCTCTGCGCTCGGCTCATAGGCTGGAATTTCCAGGACATCGGCGACTTCGGCGAGCCGCTTCAGATCGCTGCCTTCAAACCAGGATGCCGCGGTTGGCCGCTGAACGGTGGGAATGACGGCAAGCTCGGTTTCCTTCGGCACCGCCGCGCGAACCCGAGCCACGAGATCGGTCACCACCGAACAGCGCCAATTCAGAAAGGCGATCCATTCAGGGTCGGTCACCAGGTCGGCGATCCACCATTCAAACGCGGTCTCGTCGGGCACTGCCTTGGCGTTGGCAAAGAAATGATCGATCGATTCCATGGTCTGCTGACGGAGACGGGCGACATCGATTCCGGCCGCTGTGGCGCCAGCGACGGAAGCATCGGAATAACAGAGGCCAAGCAGCCATTTGACCCATCGATTGAGGGGCAGCAGCGAAAATTCGTGATGAAAGCCGTGCTCGTAGGGGAGGAAACCCGGCGTCTCCAGGGCGATACCGTCGAGTTCGTAAAGCTCTGCCATGTCAGCGCACAATATCGCGATATACTCTTGCACTTCCTCGAAGGCCGGGCAGAGATTGTAGTGATAGGGATCACCGTAGGCGTTGCGGACGGCGTATTCGGGATGGCGAACGCCAAGCTCGGTGTTGTGCAGACAGACGGTCCAGGCGACGCGCTTCATATCGGGCGCATAAACGCGCAGTTCGTCGAAGAAATCATGTTCGGCCAGCACGCTGTTCATGATCGGGTGGATGGCACCGTAACGCTCCTGACGCGGCAGGAAATAGACCGTGCCGTCTTCAGGGAAATAGACCCGGCGTTTCCGCGCATGCGGGCGTAAAAATTTACCGGCATGATAGCTGGCAGCCATGGTGATGGTATTGATGCCGCACGCGCGGTAGCGCTCGAGTACCGTCTCTACGCCCTCTTCGTTTAAATCCCAGGCATAGGTGTACATGCCCTTATACATAGGTTATCTCCGAATCCTGTTCCCGCTGCACGCTCGAACGTGATCCTACTCAACACCTCATTTTGTGCCAGAGGTGATATGCTCGCCGGTACAGGGAAATATGACCGAACCTAGATTCCACATTGCGCAAATCAACATCGCCGCCATGCGCTTCGCCCTCGACCATGCGGAGATGACGCCGTTCGTCGCCCAGCTCGATCGCGTGAATGCGCTGGCGGACAGCGCGCCCGGCTTCGTCTGGCGTCTGCAAGACGACAGCGGCCATGCGACGGCGATCAAGGCCTATGCGGATGAAAATATTCTGATCAATATATCGGTCTGGCCGGGCATCGAGGATTTGTTCGAATATTCCTACCAGAGCGCCCATGCCGAGGTTCTACGCGGGCGCAAGCAATGGTTTACGCGCCTGGAGACCGCGGCGCTCGCGCTCTGGTGGGTGCGCGGCGGCGAAATTCCGAGCGTGCCGGAAGGCGTGGCGCGGCACGATCACTTGCGCCAACACGGCCCGAGCGCGCATGCTTTCACCTTCAAACAACGCTTTCCGCCGCCCCCGGCTTAATCCTCAAATTTAGGTTCCATTTTTATGTTCGAACTTTCGTTTCTCAATGCCGCCGCCGTGATTGTCACGCTGGCCGCGCTGTTCGGATATATCAATCACCGTTGGCTCGGCTTCCCGCACGCCATCGGCATTGTCGTTATCGCGCTTCTGGCGTCGCTCGGCGCCATCGCCATCGACGCCATCTTCCCGACGCTGGCGCTACAGGATTCTGTCCGCTCGATCCTCGCCAGCATTGATTTTCATGATGTGCTGATGAAAGGCATGTTGAGCTTCCTGCTGTTCGCCGGCGCGCTGCATGTCAATTTGGGCGATTTGCTGAGCCGCAAATGGGCCATCGGCACCATGGCGACGGTCGGCGTGTTGATGTCGACCTTCATGGTCGGTTTTGCGGTCTGGGGCATCTCTTCGGTGCTCGGCATCGACATTCCGTTGAGCTATTGCCTGGTATTCGGCGCGCTTATCGCGCCGACCGACCCGGTAGCCGTGCTCGGCATTCTGAAAACAGTCGAGGTGCCGGAATCGCTGAAAGCCAAAATTGCCGGCGAGAGCCTTTTTAACGATGGCGTCGGCATAGTGGTGTTCATCATCATGGTGGCGATTGCCACGGGCGGGGGCGGCCATGGTGGTGATAGCGTCGGCGTGTTGGATATCATCCGCCTTTTCGCACAAGAAGCGCTCGGCGGCGCGGCGCTCGGATTGGCCTTCGGTTACATCGCCTACCTCGCTCTGAAATCGATCAATGAGCATAATCTGGAAGTGCTGATTACGCTGGCGCTGGTCATGCTGACCTATGGCGTTGCCGCGGCGCTGCACCTCTCCGGGCCGATCGCCGTGGTGATCGCCGGGCTGTTGATCGGCAACCACGGAACACGCTTCGCCATGAGCGACAAGACGCGCGATCATGTGCAGAAATTCTGGTCGCTGTTGGACGAGATCATTAATTCCGCTTTGTTCCTGCTGATCGGTTTCGAGGTGTTCGCGCTCAGTATCTCGGGCAATGTGGTGGTGCTGATGATCATCGCCATCCCGCTCACCTTGGCGGCGCGCTTTATCAGCGTGGCGACGCCACTCACCGCTCTCTCGCTACGCCGCGACTTCACCAAGGGCGCCATTCCGATGCTCACCTGGGGTGGCTTGCGCGGCGGCATTTCCGTCGCCCTCGCGCTGTCGTTGCCGGAGAGCGCCATAAAGGAAACAATCCTCGCCGTCACTTACGGCGTCGTCATCTTCTCAATCGTGGTGCAGGGCCTGACGGTAAAATTGGTCGCCAAGCACATGGTGAAATAAAAAACTTTGAGGTTTTTGTTTGGTCCCTCAGACGCCGGGCGGGCGCGTCCGCGCCCTTGGCTACCTCGTATTAACTCGGGCGCGCGGTCGCGCTTGCCGGAATGCAAGTAACGCATTCCGGGGGTGGTGCCGCTTGGGTGGGTCTTTGTGAGCCCAAGCTCACGGCCAGACGGGAGGAAAGTCGTCGGGCGCGTTGCGTAGCGGATCGCCATGGGTGAGGGGTGGTGTCTTATGCGGAAATTCGGAGCGTGGCTGGCGCTTGGAATAGACCGCGTCATCGCCGAGATAGCGCCCGATCACGGCGCGCCGGCGCGTCGCTGCGGTGAGGTTGGCCTTGCCTTGATGCACGGTGAGGGCATGGAAGACCAGGCAATCGCCCGGCTCCAACACCCATGACGCGATATTGTGAGACTCGCGTTCCGCCTCAAAATCGGGCGCGCTCTCGAATTCCTGACTGCCGTAAACCGTGCCGTCGCGCATGGCGTCAAAGGGTGCGAACCAACGCTCCCAGAGATGCGAGCCGAGGATGAATTCGACCGTCGTTTCCTCTGGTATCGGATCGAGCGGTGCCCAGACTGAACAGAATTGCCGGCCATCGACGGCGCAATAGGGTTGATCCTGATGCCACCGCACCAGGCTTTCGAGCGTGCCCGGCTCTTTGACGAAGAGATGATCGTTAAACAGGTTGACCCGGCTCGCGCCCATCAGGCGGGCGGCGATTTCGCCTCCGGGGCCGTGCAGCGCATAATCGCGGAATTCCGGAATGCGCTGATACATATAAAAATCGTTGAAAAACAGGCCCGGGTCTTCCGGTTTGGTATAGATTTCGGCGCGCGGCCCGGAAAACACTAGATCCTTCTCCACCGCGACGCGCAACCGGCTGATCCAGTCCGAGTTGATGCAGTTGCGCAAAACGACGACGCCGTTTTTTTGGTAGTGTTCGATATCCGCTGTGCTTACCATTTCAGCCATGGCGCTCTCCAGCTAATGCGTCGCTATTGTGAGCGTTGACGGCGGTTTATCAAGCCTTGCCGAGTTCTACCGGCGATGCCTTCCAGCGCCGGATCACGGCCAGCAGCAACAGCCATCCGGCGAAGGCCCAAACGGCGAAAATAACGGCCAGGGTTTCCACCATGACGCCGGCGTCGAATAGCCAGCCCATAATGGCCGGCGCGATGGCGCTGACCAGGACCATCAAGGACATCACCACCGAGCGAATGGCACCGAGATGGCGCACCCCGTAAAGCTCGGCCCAGATCGCCGTAAAAGCGGTAAACACCATGCCCATGCTGAGGCCAAGCCCGGCCATGAACACCATTGCCGCCGCGGGGTGACTGGAGAGCGTAAGAACCAGCATCGAAGCCACGATCGGCAGCAGCGCGTGTGGTGCGATTCGAGTGGCGCCGATGCGGTCGATCAGCGGGCCCATCGTCAGGGAACTGGCGATCGATGTGGCGGCATAGACGGTGAAGCAGGTCGCCAGCCAGGCCAGCGACCAGCCCTTGGCCTCGGCCATATGCACCTGGTGAATTAAGAGGCCGGTGAACATGAAGGGTGGCGCCATCAGGGCTATTTGAATGAGATAAAACCGTACATCGCGCAGGACTTCGCCGCGCGTCCATTGGCGGCCGGTTTCAGGCGACGAGGCGGAAGGTTCGGCCAAGCGCGCCAGGTAACTCCGGTGGCGCTCGCCATGGCCGCGCAGCAACCACATTAGAAGTGGAAAGAACAGCACCGCGCCGACGCCGGCATAGACCAGCCAAGCTCCGCGCCATCCTAGCGCCGCCATCAGGGCCACCGAGACGAGCGGAAACACCGCCTCGCCGAGAGGATGGCCGAGCATGGCGATACTGATCGCTTTGCCGCGCCCGGTATCAAAATAGCGCGCCATCGAGGTCATGTAGGTATGAGCGAGTAGACTCTGACAGCTGAGGCGCAGCAAAAAGAGTGCGATGCCCATGACAACAACGGAAGGCGCAATACCCATGACAATGCACGCGCCGACCGCCGCAACGCCGAGGATTGCGACCCACGGGCGAAGATCGACGCGGTCGACAAGCTCGCCGAGCCAAATCAAGCAAACGCCAGCGGCCAGGGAAGCCAGGGAATAGACCAAACCAAAATCGCCATGTGAGAGATCAAAGGCGGTGCGGATTTCGGCGCTGAACAGGCCGATAAAATAGGTCTGCCCGAAACTTGTGAACAGCGCCACAAGCATGCCAAAGGCGAGAAACCGCCGGTGTTGGCGGACGAAACGGAAGTAATCCATGGTGGCGCCTATCTAGCCCGGCAACAGGGCCGGGGCAAATGATAGTGCGGCGAACAAAGATGCAAATCAGGCGGTGCTCGATTAAGTTCGCGCGACGCAATAAGTGAGGCTCAAAGACATGAACATCAACAGTGCCTTCGATGGCGGAAATATCATCTGCCAGGAATGTTCCGACCCATCGGATATCCGGCTTGAAATTCGCAACGATCAGGATTCGGAATTTTTTCAGTGGTTCTATTTTCGGCTGAGTGGCGCCAAGGGGCAGGACTGCGCGCTGAAAATCATCAATGCCGGCGCTGCCGCTTATCCACGCGGTTGGGAAAATTATCGCGCCGTCGCCTCATACGACCGTGAAGACTGGTTTCGCGTTGCGACCGACTATGACGGCACCAACCTCATCATCCGCCACCGCCCGGAGCGCGACAGCATCTACTACGCCTATTTCGCGCCGTATTCGATGGAGCAGCATCACGATCTTCTGGCCCGGACCCTCAAATCCCCCCTCGCCGCCCTGGAAACCCTGGGCGAAACACTGGACGGACAGCAGATCGATCTGCTGACCATCGGAACGCCGGGGCCGGGGAAGCGACCGCTGTGGGCGATTGCGCGCCAGCATCCAGGAGAGACGATGGCGGAATGGTGGATGGAAGGTTTCCTCGAGCGCCTGTTGGGCGACGACGATGCGGTGGCCCGGGCGGTCCTGGAAAAAGCCGTCTTTCACATCGTCCCAAACATGAATCCAGATGGCAGCCGACGCGGCCACCTGCGCACCAATGCGGCGGGCATCAATTTGAACCGCGAGTGGCAGGAGCCGAGCCGGGAGAAAAGCCCGGAAGTCTATTGGGTGCGCCAGAGTATGGAAGAAAGGGGGGTCGATTTTTGTCTCGATGTGCATGGCGACGAGGCGATCCCGCATAATTTCATCGCTGGACCGGAAGGTGTGCCGTCGTTCTCCAAACGCCAAGGCAAATTTCTCGACGCCTATAAGGCCGCGCTGCTACAGGCAAATCCCGATTTTCAGGTCAGCCATGGCTATCCGGCCAACAAGCGCGGCAAGGCGAACCTCAAAATCGGCGCCAACTGGATCGCCGAGCGCTTCGGCTGCCTGGCAATGACCCTGGAAATGCCGTTCAAGGATGTGGCCGACGGCAGCGAACAGCGCCAAGGCTGGTCGCCGGCGCGGAGCCGTGCGCTCGGCCGTTCAAATCTCGACGCGATCTACGCGGTGCTGGACGATCTGCGCTAAGACAAACGGATTGCGGCGCGCCGACAAGCGCTATTGGTTTTAGCTGGCAAACGTCTCGACGAGTTCCTGCAGCCGCGCCTTTGCGCCCTCAAGGATGGCCACACCGTCTCCGACAAGCAGCGTGTCGAAGTCGAGCACCAGGAAATCCCGCACGCTATGGCGCAAGCGGTTCGGGTCGTCCATAACTCGCTCTGGCAGCAACGCGCAAGCTCCCGGCGGGTTGCCAATAACCGCATCGCCGACCATCAGAATTTTGCGCTCGGGCCAAAACAGCGCGACCTCGCCGGGTGACTTTCCGGCCGCGGCGATGACGTCGAACGGCCCAATCCGGCCGCCGACAGTTAACGCGCCGTCGATCTCGGTATCCTGACTGCGTGCATGTTCCGCATCGTCGGCATGGATGAGTGTTTTTGCCCCCGTCCGCGCCCGTATCTGGTTGGCAGCGCGCGAATGATTGCGGTTGGTCAGAACAATGTGGCTGACGCCGGCGTCGGTGAGGGCATCGAGATCCGCATCGCTCGGCACGACTGGATCGATACAGATATTGCCGCCGGACTCGCGGACCAGATGGCCGTTAAAGTCGTAGCCATGCGGCTCAGAAAACCACGCCCAGGTTTGAATAGCGCTGACGATCTCGCGCATGCCCCGCTCCGTTCTTTGTTTGTGAGCTGCCCAGGCTACCACGCTGCGTATTATATGGCTCTCTTATGGTAATCTTAGGCTTGTTACGGTTTTCTAGAATGATAAAGACATAACGATATTGATAGATTAAGCAATCCTACTAATGGCAAAATTCGAAGAAAACTATGAAGCTTCAGGGGAGAATGATCCTGACCTTACGGCGGATTATATATCCCGTCATGCTGGTTTATATCCATCTGATATTGCCGTCATAGACAATCATAGGACGATCACCTACGCCGAATTAAACCGGCACTTGGACCGATTTGTAGATGTTGCGCGAAGGTTTGAGTTGGAAATTGGCGCCACGGTGGCGATCGAATGGACGTCGCTCTATCCGCATTGGCTGCTGATGTTAGCGTTCGAGACTGTCGGTATCGTCACATTTACCTACACCACAGCTGGAGCCGCTGATCATGGCGAGATGCTGGGCGCGGTAAATTTGATAATTTGTTCGCAAGACCATATCCCGCCCAACGCCAAACGGGTTCAAATAATATCTCGCGGTTGGTTTCTTGACGCGCTGGCCACTGATGGCGAAATTGACCGGCAGCGGCCCGTCCTGCCACCCGACGCACCATTTGCCGTCTTCATGACTTCCGGAACCACAGGTGCCGCGAAGCGGATGGTTGAAAATTTGAGGATGCACGAAAATAGAGCAGAGAAAGGCCAGCTCAGGGCAGAATTCGATCGCGATTCACGGTTTCTCGTCTGGCCATCCTTCGCGCTTCGAGGCATTTATAATTATGCGACCGCCTGTATCCGGATGGGCGGATGTTGCGTCTACAACAGCAAGGATGGCGTCGCTCAAACCTTTGCTCGATATGATGTTACGCATCTTTTTGTGCTGCCGACCGTCCTTAGAAAGACATTGGATACCCTGCCGGATGATTTTGTTAAACCAGACAACCTAACCATATCCGTATTTGGCGGACGCATTGGAGAAACACTGCGGACGCGGGCCACGCACAGGCTGGCAACGACCCTGTTTGAGAATTACAGCTCGAACGAATCAGGACCGATTAGCATCGTCGGACCCGACGGGGTTGGCCGGGTTCTCCCCGGTGTCGAGGTCGAAACCGTCGACGATCACCACAAGCCTGTATGGCGACAGCCTGGTCTGGTGCGCGTCAAAACTGGCGGCTGTATCGAGCGTTATGAAAACGACCCGGACGCGACGGCAAAGATGTTCCGCGACGGTTGGTTTTATCCAGGAGACGTGGGTGAAATGTCTGACCCGCGTTCCCTGAAACTGCTCGGCCGGGCCGATGATCTCATCAATATTGGCGGGCAAAAGTTCGCTCCGGAACATTTTGAAGAGCGCTTGCGGAACGTCATATAGGTGGATGATTTTTGCGTTACGGCAATTCCGGACGCTGACGGGCTGGACCAATTATGTATCGCTGTGGTGCTCAATTCTTCGGCCAATCTTAAAGAGATCAGAGACGTTAGCGCGCCGGTAATATCTTCTCATTTAGGTGCGTTTATAATGGTGAAAGTTCCACGAATACCGAGAACCTCAACCGGCAAGGCGCAGCGTAAAAAGCTGAGCGCTTTAATTTCGGAGCTCCACCAATCAGCGGCCCGTAAAACGCCTACTGCGGGAAAGGCGCGTTAGTCTTCGGACGGTTTGAAGTCGAGTGACGCGGAATTGATGCAGTAGCGCAGGCCCGTCGGCTGCGGTCCGTCTTCGAAAACATGGCCCAGATGGCCGTCGCAGCGCGCGCACAACACTTCGACGCGGCGCATGCCATGGCTGGTATCGGCATGCTCATCGATCTTGCCCGCCTCGAGGGGGCGCCAAAAACTCGGCCAGCCAGAGCGCGACTCAAATTTTGCGTCGGAAGCAAACAACGCCTCTCCGCAACCGGCGCATATATAATTGCCGGATGATTTTTCGTCGCAATATTTACCGCTGAACGCCGGCTCCGTCCTCTTCAGCCTGAGGATTTGATACTGCTCAGGCGTCAGGTTCTCACGCCATTCCGCATCGGTCTTCGTGATCTTTTCGTTCATTCTGTTTCCTCCGTGCGGAGATATTACACCATCTCGCGGCGCGCGCTCACGAGAAAAATCGGATCCGATTTGCCAGGGGCTGGGGAGAGGTCCTCGAATGTGAGATCCTGATAACCGCCGGCGGCGCGCAAATATACTTGCAGCAGCCGCCCGTGATCCGCATCGCTGATGCTGCGCCAAATGGCTACGGCCTTGGTGGCGAACATCCGGTTGGAAAAGGATATGGCGAGAAGGGCGCCGGGTTTCAGAATCCGCGCCACATCGGCGAAGACCTCTACAGGGCGGGTCAGATATTGCGCAGAGACAGCGAGAATACAGGCATCGAAGCTGCGATCGGCGAATGGCATGACCGGGTGGGTGTTGAGGTTTTGGACATGGTGTTCGTTCAACTGTTGATTTTTTTCCAGCTCCATCAGGTTCATACCTAGGCCAACGACCCGCCCATAGCTGTGTTGCGCCGGCAAATGCGATGCGTAGCTCGACATGAGATCGAGAATATAGCCGCCCGCAGGCAGGTTGCGGGCGTAATAATCTGCCAGTGCGGCGCAGGCCGGCTCGTCAATATGCTTTACCAAGCGCGGCTGAAGGTAAAATAGCTCGTCATCGCCGCTGTCCTCGCGAGCGAAATGCTCGAGCTTAAATTCGTTTTCGACCATCGGCCCAGCATATACCGGATTGGCAAGGAGGCATTGCCGGAAAGATTATTATTCGGTCGCCCATCCGTTTATGCTCAAGGCCAAGCGATTGGGCAAAGGGGAGAGTTGGAGAATGATTACCAAGGGCGTTAAAGAACTGTGCGCCGAAGCGGAAGCGGAGATCGAGACCGTGACGGCGCAAGAGGCTATTAAGATTGCCGAAGACGAGGCGGTGCAGCTCGTCGATATACGCGATATCCGGGAGCTTTGGCGCGAGGGCGCGGTGCCCGGCGCCGTCCACGCACCGCGCGGCATGCTCGAATTCTGGGTTGACCCGGACAGCACCTATCACCGCGAGGTTTTTGCCAGCGGCAAGCGCTTTGTCTTTTTCTGCGCCGGCGGCTTGCGCTCGGCACTCGCCGCGCAATCTGTCCAGCGCATGGGCATGACACCGGTGGCCCATATCGCCGGCGGATTCGCCGCCTGGAAGGAAGCCGGCGGAACCGTCGTCGCCAAAGAGAAGAAATAGCACGGGGCCCCGCTTGGCGGTTATGGCCGCCGTGATCGCGGCGGAATGCCCGGCGGATACAGGCCGTTGAAACAGTTCACCGCACTTTCCGCTTTCCTGACCGCCGCCTATTTGCGCCTCCCCGGCCAAATGCGCGGCATGCTCCTGTTGTTCTGCGCGACCATCTTGTTTTCCGTTATGCACGCGCTGATCCGCCATGTCGGCGAGGGGCAGCATCCGTTCGAGATGGCATTCTTCCGCAATCTGTTCGGCTTTATCGTGCTCGCGCCGTTTTTCCTGCGCTATGGCTTCGGAATTTTGCGCACCCAGCGCCTCGGTCTGCATGCACTGCGCGGCTCAATTCACGTCGGTTCGATGATGTTGTTTTTCTCTGCCGTGACCATCGCGCCGCTCGCCACGGTGGCGGCCATGACGTTCACGGCACCGCTGTTCGTCACACTGGGCGCGGTTTTCTTACTGGGCGAACAAATTCGCTACCGGCGCATGGGCGCACTTTTTCTCGGATTTTCCGGCGTAATGATTGTGCTTCGCCCGGGGTTCGGCGAGTTGGAAGTCGGCGCCCTGATGGCACTGGGCTCGTCGGGCATCTGGGCTTGTGCGATGTTGATGATCAAGATTTTGTCGCGCACCGAGTCGAGCCTGACGCTAACCGCCTATATGGCGATTTTTCTGACGCCGCTTTCCGCCATCCCGGCCGCCTTCGTGTGGCAATGGCCAAGCGTCGAAGAGCTGGGCTGGCTCGCCGTGATGGGCATCGTGGGCACCGGGGGTCATCTTTTTCTGGCGCAAGCCTTCCGCGAGGCCGACGCAACGACGGTACTGCCGCTCGATTTTCTGCGCCTGATTTGGGCCAGTCTGCTCGGCTACTTCCTGTTTGGCCAAGTGCCGGAGGCGCTGGTGTGGGTCGGCGGCGCGGTGATCTTCTCGAGCACGATCTATCTCGCCTACCGCGAAGCCGTGGTCTCACGCCGCGCCCGCAGAGCGCTCGACCCGCCGGCTGCCGCCGGGGTGAGAGCGACTAGGCGGTGCGCAGGGCTCCCTGGTCCTTCAGCCGGGCGATATCGTCGGCGTTAAAACCCAAGCCAAGCGCGATTTCTTCCGAATCCGCGCCAAGTGCGGGTGCGTGCATATTCACCACTCCCGGCTCCTCTCGGAATTTCAACGGAATACCGAGATGGGCGTTGCCGTCCGCATCGTGCAGCAGCATATCGCGAGCGCGCAAATGCTCATTCTCGAAGGCTTCTTTCAGGTCTAGCACCGGCGCAAAACAGATGTCTCGGCCTTCGAACCAAGCGCTCCATTCATCGCGCGTCTTGGTCATGAAAATCTCGTTTAAGTAATCGCGCAGCGGCGCCTGCGGCTCACCCGGCGCGAGCTTGGCAATTTCGATTAAATCCTCGCGTCCCATGGCGGTGAGAAAATTCGTCACGAACTTCATTTCGCTGCCGCCGAGGGTGATATGGCCGCCGCCCTTGACCGCATAGGGCCGGTAGAAAGCCGCGCCGCCCTGGGTGCGCTCGGACAGCGGATGAGGCGCACGGCCTTCGGCCAGCACCTTGCCGGCGATATGCGGGGTCCAGGATACCAGGCTGTCATACATCGACATGTCGAGATAATCGCCCTTGCCGGTGCGCTCCCGGCCAACCAGCGCCATCAGGATACCTGCAAAGGCCATCAGCGAGCCGCCCATATCGCTCGGCGGCATGCAGGGCATATTTGGCTGGCCGTCCTTATCGACGCTGAGGCTGGCCACGCCGGCGAGCGCGCAGACGCTTAAATCATGCGCCGGACGGTCGCGGTAAGGACCATCCTGGCCGAAGGCGGAGATCGAGCAATAGACGACCTGCGGCGCGCGCGCTGCAACAATTTCATAGCCGATGCCGAGGCGATCGACAACACCGGGGCGGAAGGTCTCCAGCACGACATCCGCTGTTTCCGCCAAGCGAAGGAACAACTCCCGCCCTTCCGCGTTCTTGAGATCCAGCGACAGGCTCTTCTTGCCGCGGTTGGCGTTGCGGTAATAGACGGTCTGCCCGCCGCTCTGTGGCCCGATATGGCGCGCCGGATCGCCGTTTCCAGTATCTTCGATCTTGATGACTTCGGCGCCATGGTCAGCCATCATCATGGCGAGGTGCGGGCCCGGCAAAAATCGCGATAGATCCAGCACTTTTATTCCGGTCAATTTCATCATGCGCTCCAGCGTTTTCACCACAGTGGCGCGCCCGCATGTTGGAAATATCTGCGCAGCGCCACCATAGACCTTTATAGTGGCCCTCCCAGCCGGACGCCAACATTGGCGCGGCACAATAATCTGACGACAATCGCATGACCAGGACCAAGGCACAGAAATCACGCCTGCGTTATCAGGAGGTGGCCGACGCGCTGCTCGGACAGATCGCCGACGACCGCCATCCGGTCGGCGGCATGCTGCCGTCGGAGCTGGAATTGTGCCAACAATTTAGCGTCAGCCGCTATACCGTGCGCGAGGCGCTCAAGAGACTCGGCGATATGGGCGTGGTGTCCCGCCGCCAGGGCTCCGGCACCTTGGTCGAGGCACGCGAACCGGCGGCAAAATATGTTCAGACATTGGGATCGCTGGGTGAGTTTCTGAACTATCCGGAGGACACCCGGCTGCATATCCTGTCGGCGCGCGAGCGCATTGCCGACAAGGCACTGGCCGATGCACTCGACGGCCATCAGCGCCGGCGCTGGTTCCATATCGAGGCGGTGCGCAAGCGCTCCGACGGCTTGCCGCTGTGCTGGAGCAATATTTATGTGCTGCCCAAATACGCCTCATTGGTGCAGTGGATCGGCAAGGACACCAGCCCCGTGCATCTGCTGATCGACCGCCATTTCGACCAGCGTCCGTCCAAGGTTGAAATCGATATGTTTGCGGGCGAAATATCGGCTGAGCATGCGGTCGAATTGGAAGTGGCGGAAGGCACGCCGGCCATGATTATCGTGCGCCGATATGCCGAGCCATCTGGAAGGTTTTATGAGATCTCCGTCATCGAGCATCCGGCGGGGCGCTTTACTTATTCGATGGAATTGCAACGGGCGTGGGGCGCCCGCGACTAAAAATGTGCGTGGGGCGCCCGCGACTATAATAAGCGCGTGGGGCACCCGCGACTGAATTTGGAACAAAGGAGTTAACCGAATGGAGCCGATACGAACCTGGCTGTTTGCGCCCGGCAATCACCCAAGAAAGGTGGAGAAGGTATTTACCGTCGGCGCCGACGCGGTTGTGCTCGATTTAGAGGATGCGGTTGCGCTCGAACAGAAGACGGCGACCCGCGCCACCGTGGTCGAAGCGCTGAAAGCGCGCCCCAAACGCGCCAGCCGAGGCTATGTCCGGGTCAACGCCATCGACACGGAGTTTTGCTACGGCGATTTACAGGAAGTCATCGGCCCCTGGCTCGACGGAATCCTGCTGCCCAAAGTTGAAAGCGCCGGACAGTTGCAGACTATCGACTGGCTCGTGGCGCAACTCGAAAGTGCATGCGGCATGACGGTGGGCGGCCTCGATATGCTGCCGATTATCGAAACCGGGCGTGGCGTGACGGCAATCGACGATATCGCGCGCTCGGAAACCCGCGTCAGACGCCTGTCCTTCGGTGCGGGCGACTTTACCAATGATATGGGCATGGTGTGGACGGCGGATGAGAGCGAGCTCATGTATGCGCGCTCGGCGATCGCACTGGCTTCGCGCGCCGCCGGATTGGAAGCGCCGATCGACACCGTGTTTATAGATTTACAGGACGGCGAACATCTTGAGAAATCCGCGCGCACCGCGCTTTCCCTCGGCTACCGCGGAAAATTATGCATCCACCCGGCGCAGATTGAGCCGGTGAATGCGGTTTTCACGCCGAGTGCGGAAGAGGTTGCGCGGGCGCGCAAGCATGTCGAAGCTTTTGCCGCCGCAGAAGCGGGAGGCTCCGCGTCGATCCAAGTGGATGGCTATTTCGTCGATTACCCCATTGTCGAGAAAGCCCAGCGCACAGTGGCCTTGATGGCGGCGATCGACGCCAAGGGCACTTAATCGAAAAATATTTGGACAGGGAGACAATCATGTCGGCAGACATCGAAAAACGCTTGCAGCGCATGGAAGATATCGAGGATATCAAGCAGCTCATTGCACGCTATGCCAAGGCGGTGGACCTTAACGGTGATCCGGCGTTGCTGACGGCGTGCTTCACCGAGGACGCCTCGTGGAATTGCGAGGGCGTCGGTGGCTGGCAGGGGCGCGATGCGCTGGTCGCGGGTTTGCGCGAGACCTGCACCGTGACCTTGCCCTGGGCGCTCCACTATATGACCCAGCCGATCATCACCGTAGCCGAAGACGGCCAAACGGCGAGCGGTGAATATTATCTGTGGGAGCTGGCCAAAGCCACGCCCGAGGGCGGCGGCGCCACCGAAGACACTTGGATTGGCGGCTGGTACGAATCAGATTTTCGCAAAGAAAACGGCGGCTGGCGGTTTAGCAAGACCGAGCTTTTCCTGAAGCTGTTGAGTGCCACGTCCAAAGCCGATTGGGAAACACCGATTGGCCCCTGGCAAGGCTAGGAGCGGAGATATTTTCATGCAGGATTGGCGGCACTATCTCAGCGCGGACGACCTGGCGACGATCGAGCGCGGCCAATGGGCGCGCCCGATCGGCTATGGCGTTCGTCCGGCGGTGATCGTGATCGATGTGCAGAACTAAATGGCGGGCGAAGAGGCGGGAAACGACCCCGACAAATATCCTTATGCCGCGCCCGCCGTTGCCTGGCCGGCGGTGCGTCAAATAGAAAACATTCTGAGCGCCGCCCGCGCCGCGGCGGCACCGATCATCTATACCCGTTTTGCCATCGACCGGGAGGCTGGCGATGCCGGCCTGTTCGACGCCAAGATCGGCGCGCCGGAAAGCGAATATGTCTATCTCGAAGGCACCCATGGCAGCAAGATCGTTGCGGATATCGCGCCCGAGCCTGGCGACCTGGTGCTGACTAAGAAAAAACCGAGCAGCTTTTTCGGCACCCCGCTCCTGCCCTATTTGATCGACCGCCAGATCGACACGCTGATCGTTACCGGTGGCTCGACCTGCAATTGTGTGCGCGCGACCGTGTTCGACGCGTTCTCCTATAATTTCCGAGCTATCGTGCCGGCGGATGCTGTGTTCGACCGCATGCCGATTTCACAGGCGATCAACCTGTTCGACATGAACCGCTGCTCGGCGGATGTCGTCGAGACCAGCGACGTCGTCACCTATTTAACGGTTCTCAACAGCTAGTTAGCATATTTGTTTGGCCCCTCAAACGCCGGGCGGTCGCATCCGCTCCCTTGGCTACCTCGTATTAACTCGGGCGCGCGGTCGCGCTTGCCGGAATGCAAACACATTCCGGAATTCGCGCTCGATAATTCTGTGGTTGTAAATTTTCAGCAGCCGAGCTTGTCGGCGAGGTCGAGAAAATCTTCGGCGACGATATCCCACGCCCCGCCCGGTTCGAGATCGCTGGTCTGCCCAGGCCCATGTTCCTGCGCGCGGCAAACAAAAGCGGTCTTCATGCCGAGCGCGGAAGCGGCGGCGAGGTCGCCATTATGGGCGGCGACCATCATGCAGCGCTCGGGCGGCAACCCCAGCATCTCGGTGTTGCGGAGGTAGGCTCGCGGCTGCGGTTTATAGGCGCTGGCAGTCTCAGCGCCGAGCACCACATCCCACGGCAGACCAGCACGTTTTGCCATATTGACGAGCAAAGCGGTATTGCCGCTGGAGAGGGTCGACAATATAAATTTTGTTTTGAGACGGGTGAGGCCCGCGACGGCATCGGGCCACGGGTCGAGCCGGTGCCATGCGCGATTGAAATGATCGATCTCATCTTCCGTGAGGCCGGCAACACCATGGTGCGTCAACAATTCATCGAGATTCATGCGGTGCAAATCGTCGAGCACACACCAGTCGATCTCACCGGTGCGGACGCGCTGCATGGCCGGTTGGTAGAGTGCGCGCCAGGCATCGGCGAAAGCCGGCCAATCGAGATCGATGCCTTTGGCGTGGCCCAACTCCACGCCGTCGCGGACGACCCCGGCGCGCCAATCAACAACCGTGCCGAAGACGTCGAAGGTCAACGCGCCGACGGCGTCAAAGCTTGACGCAGACATTGCGAAGTTCTGTATAGAATTCGAGCGAATGCACGCCGCCCTCGCGCCCAATACCCGATTGCTTGGCACCACCGAACGGCGTGCGTAAATCGCGCAGGAACCAGCAATTGACCCAGGTCAGCCAGGTTTCCATTTGCGCCTAAACTCGGTGAGCGCGGGATAAATTCTCCGTCCTTAGTGAACAACACAGGCCATAAGGCGTGTCGTTGGCAAGCGCCACTGCCTCTTCCTCTTCGTCGAACGGGCGGATGTGGCAGCAGGGTCCGAATATTTCTTCGCGAATGACCGTCGACTGATCGCCGAGGCCCGTCCAGATCGTTGGCTCAATCCAACTACCACCGGCAAGCGCATCCGGCATGTCCGGCACGCCGCCGCCGGTAATAATCTCCGCCCCTTCTTCTTTGGCACGGGCGTAATAGGACGTGACCTTGGTCCGATGCTCTTGCGAGATCAACGGTCCGAGATTGGTGTTGGGATCTTCCGGGGCGCCGGGGGTCAGGGCTTCAGCGCCGGCTTTCAGGCGCGCCGTGAATTCATCGAAGATCGGCCGCTCGACATAGATACGCTCGGTGCTGAGGCAAACCTGCCCACAATTGGCAAAAACCGAACGGAGCGCGCCGCGCGGAATATCGATATGCGCGGCAAGCGATTTGGGCTTGCCGGTATCGCTGACCTCGGCGGCGAGAAATTCATCGAAGCGGGCGGTGATGCCGTCCGTAACCTTGTGCAGAAGCTCGGCCCGCTCCGTCACTGACATTACGCCCCATGGCCCGGAAAGGGCGGCCTTTGCGGCAGCTACGGCGGCATCCACTTCGGCCGCGCCGCCTTCCAGCACGAAACCAAGCGAGGCGCTATTGACCGGGTTAAAGTTTTCAAAATTGCGATTGCCGCTACCGGAAGTATAGGCGCCGTCGATAAAATGCCGGGCGGCAACGCTCACGTCACGACGCCGAGAAAGCGGTCGTTCAGCTCCTTTTCGTAATAGAAAATGCCCTTACCGAGCTGATCCGGCGTCCACACCCGGGTCGGATGGTCAGGAAAGTAAGTGTAGCCGCCCGAAAATACCTCGTTGCGATTCCCTGAAGGATCGAAGAAATAGACCGTCTGGCCGCGGGTGATGCCGTGCCGCGTCGGGCCGACATCGCGCGAAATATCATAACGCGAGATGATATCGGCGGCATGGCCAACATCGTTCCAGGATTCGAGCGCAAACGAGACGTGATGAAACTTGCCCGGCTCGGGATGTTCGACGAAGGCGATCTCATGTGATTTGGTGCTGCTTGAGAGCCATACGGCGATGGGTCCATCCGGCGTCTGGACCTTTTCGACTAGGCTGAAATCGAGGGCCTCAGTGAAAAAGCGGCTCACCTCGGCGACATTCGGGCCATAGAACAGGCAATGGTCGAAACCGAGCACGCGCATGCCTCGTGGCTCGTTGCGCCAAATGTCAGGATTTTGGACGATCGGCCCATTGTCAGAACGTGCCATCTCGGCGTAAAGGTCGATGCGGTGACCGCTCGGCAGAGAAACACTGATGCGCCGCCCGACGCCTGGTTGCTCACCCGCTGCTACCTGATCGACCGCGAGGCCGAAATCCGAGATGCGCTTTTCGAAAGCGTCGAGATCAGCATCGCCAGCGACTTTGAAGGCTATGAAGTCGACGCCAGGCGCATCTGCTTCGCGTAAGACAATGCTGTGGCGATCAAATTCGTCATAGCCTGAGAGATAGATACGCCCGTCATCCGCCTTCTCGACCAAATCGAGACCAATACGATCAACATAATGGGGCAGTGCCTCATCCATCTCGAGCACCCTAATCTGAACGAATCCCGCGCGCAATACTCCGGTCAAAGCCATTTTCACGCCTCCTCTGTTACCCACGGGTCGAAAGGACGACCCGTTATATGTTCCCTCAAGCGCCTGGCGGCCGCGTCCGCGGCCTTGGCTCACCTCGCATAAGCTCGGGCGCGGCTTTTTGTTGGCCCCTCAAACGCCGGGCGCCCGCATCCGCGGTCTTGGCTTGGGCGCGCTTGCCCCAAAGCGATGCGCCTCGCACAAGGCCTTTCGAATTTTCCTACGTTCCCTGATCTCTATTTCACACGCCCGGCCCATCGCCCGCAAGTCTCAGCGTGAGATCGCCCTCCGGGATCAGGCGGCAGGCGAGTACGTAGCCGGCCTGTTCCTCAGCCTCGCTCACTTGCGCGCGGCTCATCTTTCGCGTGCGGTAGCGCCCGTGCACGACAAACACCCGGCAGGTGCCGCAGCCACCGCCGCGGCAACCAACAGGAATGTGCTTGAAGCCCTGATGTTCCATGGCTATCAGCACACGCTCGCCGTCCGGGCAAGAGAACTGCGCGCCCGATTCCTCGAGGGTGACGGTGAAGTCAGCGCTCACGGAATGTTAGAAAAATCTGTCGAAGTGAAGCTGGGCGAAGGGCACCTTATGCTCCCGCATTAACATGCGCTGCACCGCTTCGGCCATGACCGGCGGACCGGCAAAATAGAACTCGTAGTCCGCTAAATCGCCATCCAAAGTTTGCGCCGCCAGTTCATGGACGAAGCCACGAGGGCCGGTCCAGGCTTCTGCGCTCACGGTCGGTTCGGATATCGCTGTGTGATAGTTCATGCGGTCGGCGAAGGCGGGTAGCTTTGCCAAGAAATCTTCGCCGCAAATATCGCGCGGCTCGCGCCCGCCAAAAAAGAAATGCAGTCGCCGCGCGTTGAAACGATCGTCTTCAGCGAAACCGCGGGCGATGGATATCATCGGTGAGAGGCCGGACCCGCCGGCGATACAGACGATATCCCGAGGGCCTTCACGCAAGAAGGCGAGGCCGTAGGGGCCATCCATTTCGACCATTTGGCCTGGCGCCACGACGCCGTCAAACAGGGCATGGCTACCGGCGCCGCCCGGCATGTTCTTAATGTGGAAATCCCAAGCGCCGGTGTCATTCGAAATATTGGCCATAGAATAGGCGCGCAGGCCAGGTGCGCCCGGCAGGGTGAAAAGCGCATATTGCCCAGGCAGAAATTCTGCTTTGCTCTCAGCCTCGAAGCGGAACTCACGCATATCGTGAGTCAGTTCCCGGCTCTCCACAAGCCGCACAAATTGCCTGCGCGGCAGGATTTGCGGCGTCGCGGCCGGATCAATTCGCATCTTGATTGTGCAGTTGCCTAAAGGACGGTTTTGACAGGCGAGCCGGCGATCTTTTCGTAGGTCGCGCTCAGAGAGACCAGGTGCCTCGGGCCACAAATTCTCGGTCTCGCCATCGAGCAAATCGAATTTACAGGTGCCGCATGAGCCGGTGCTGCATTCATACGGCAAGCCAAGTCCGGCGCGCAGACCCCCCCTCAACAGGCTGTCATCGGGGCTGCACGAAAAATTCCGTTCTTGGCCGTCTATAACGATGGTGTACATACGTAAACCTCCGTACGCCTAGCGCCCAAACGGATAGCGCCAACTGTCGAACGCTTGTCTGATGTCTTCAATATCGACACCGGCGCGAAGAAGAAGTAACAACAGCAAACGCGATTTGATACCGTCCAGCCAACCGGCAGGGATGAGGCCGCGCGCTAGCAGATCCGTCTCGGCGCCGGGAAAATCATACGTTGCCTGCATGGTGTCGCCGTGACGCGTACGGGACGCATAAACGACAGGTATGCGTTGCGCCGCTCGCCCCAGTGCTTCGACCATCGCCTTGGGTACGTGACCGCCGCCCGTCGCGTCAACGACGATGCCTTGGTAACCCGCCTGTAGGGCGAGGTCGACAAGCGTGCCGTCTTCGTTCAGGCCGACCGTCAAACGGGCGACACGCGCCGGAACCGGTGCAGCCGGCAACGCGACTGGATAACGCCCAGCCGGGCGGGAGACGATGTGCGCTCGCTTCTCGATGATCCAGCCGATGGCGCCAGCGGGGCTGGAATGAAATGCCGCCGGGCTGGTAGTATGCAATTTTTGCACATAGCGAGCGGCGTGAATTTCATCATTCATCACCACCAGGGTGCCGATGCCACGCGCCTGCTGATCCAGGGCCACCAAAACAGCGTGAAAGAGATTGGCCGGCCCATCCGGGCCCGGCATTGTGGGATTCCGCATGGCCCCGGTAAACACCACCGGCGCGTCATTCTGCACCAGACGATCGATCACGAAGGCGGATTCTTCAAGGGTGTCGGTGCCCTGGGTCACGACGATACCACGCACGCCGTCAGCAAGCCGTTGGTTTATCTCGCGTGCCAGCGCAGCGAGATCATCCAAGGTGATATCGGGGCTTGGCAGTTGGCGGAAAGATTGCGCTTCGATCTCGGCGATGTCGGCCAATGCCGGGACCGCCGCAATAAGCATCTCAGCCGAATGCGAAAGAGAAACGCCTTTGCCGGGCGCTGTGGCGCCCATCGCAATGGTGCCGCCGAGGGAAAATACGCTAATCCGAGGCAGCATATGAGCGGACCGAGATCAATGTTGAAGATTGACGGACGCAAACGCAACACAGCGCGGCAAACCAAACACCGCAGGTCAGATTATCAATCGGGGTTGCGCGTGCCAGAGAACGGGTTTCAGGTAATACGGCGGCCCGTCTCGGGATCAAAAAACAGAAGCGATTCCAAATCAACATGTACGTCAACCTTATCGCCGTCTTTGAACTCCTGCACACCCTCAACTGTAAAAAAGAGGTTCACGCCCTCCAAATCCAAGCCCACTGTGGTGTGCATACCGAGCGGCTCAAGATCGTTCACGATACCCGTTAGATGAATTACATCAGAACCGGATTCCACAATCCGCACATGCTCTGGCCGCAAACCAATCTCAACATTTGAGACAGACGACGGCAGGCCATGTTCCATTTTTGCCGGCAGCGGCATAGTCATCGAGCCAACGGAGATATTGACCGTGCCGTTATCGCGCGTGATGCGTGCCGGTATGATATTGATCGGCGGATTGCCGACAAAGCGCGCAACGTCCCGGTCAACCGGTTCGTCATAGAGTTCCTGCGCCTTGGCGATCTGCCGTACTTTACCATCGAGCAACACGCACACGGTATCGGCGAGCGCCATGGCCTCGGTGTAATCCGGCGTAGCGAACAAAAACGTCTGGCCGGTTTCGCGCTGCAAGCGTTTGAGTTCCGTCCTGAGGTCAATGCGCAACATAAAATCCAAGCTCGAGAGCGGCTCGTCGAGCAAATAAAACCGCGGCTGGCGGATCATCGCGCGCCCGAGGGCGACACGCTGGCGTTCACCACCGCTGAATGTCGCTGGCGTGCGCTCCAGAATATGATCGATCTTCAACATCCCGGCCATTTCATGGACCCGGCGATCAATCTCATCCTTCGGTGTTTTCGCGATGCGCAAAGGCGAGGCGATATTCTCGAAACCATTTTTGTTGGGATAGAGGGCAAGATTATCGAAGATCATCGCGATATCGCGCTGATTTGGCTGATGTTTGGTAAAGTCTGCGCCTTCAATAAAGATGCTTCCTGAACTCGGCGCCTCCAAACCGGCGACGATCCGCAAGGTGGTCGTCTTGCCGGCACCTGCCGGGCCTAACAAAACAATCAGGGACCCATGCTCCACGGTCAAGTTGACATCATCGAGCGCCTGGTTCTCACCAAAATTTTTCGAAATTGAACGTAGCTCAAGAACCGGCTCAGACATCAGGCGCCCCCGCTATTCATCAAGCGAACGCCGGTCTCGGCGTCGAACAGAGCCACAAGATCACTTTGCGGCGCGAGCGTAATTGCACCACCTGCCTCAGCGTCCGTTCCCGCGGGGACAATGACTTTAAAAGACGAATCCCCGAACGCCGCCGTCACGACCGTCTCCGGTCCCTGCGGCTCAACCGCCAGCACCTCAGAGGTAAAGCGGCCTGGATTGTCGGCGGCGGCAAGGTTTAAGGATTCCGGCCGCACGCCGACGACGACGTCAGAGCCAATTGTCATATCCGCGCCAATGATTCCCGCCGGCAACGGCATTGTCGATTCCCCTGAAGAAACGACGCGTTGGCCGCTGTCTTCCGCCAATTTTCCTCTAATGAAATTCATCGGTGGATTGCCAAGAAAACTACCGACAAAGCGATTGGCGGGATATTCGTAAACGTTACGCGCAGTATCATATTGCTGCAGGGCCCCTAAATTCATCACCGCAATCTGGTGCGCCAGCGATAACGCTTCGATCTGGTCATGGGTAACATAAATGATGGTTTGTCCGGTTTCACCCTGAATACGTCGCAATTCGCGACGCATCTGGTTGCGCATCGAAGCTTCCAGGTTGCTCAACGGTTCATCGAGTAAGAGAATTTCAGGATTTGTTACCAATGTCCGGCCAATCGCAACGCGCTGCAGCTCACTTGCGCCCAACTCAGAGGGTTTGCGGTCGAGTTGGTGGCCGAGCGATAGAAATTCCGACACCTTGTAGATCTCTCTGTCGATCTCCGGCTGTTTCATTTTGCGGAGCTTCAAGCCGTAAGCCAAATTTTGGCGCACGGTCATATGCGTGAAAACGGCATAGTCCTGAAACACTAACCCAACATTGCGTTGTCCCGGCGGTACGTTCAGTACTGATTTTCCATCGATCAGAATTTCGCCGCTGGTTGGTTTCTCCAGTCCGACGATCATATTGAGGATCGTCGTTTTTCCGCAGCCAGACGGGCCCAACAAGGCCATTGTTTCGCTTTCTTCGATGGCGATCGAGACATCGTCGACGGCGTTGAGCTCGCCGAACTCCTTACACAGTTTAACCAGTTCCAGCTTAATTTTGGCCATTACTGATCACCGCTTGATGGCGCCGAGCGTCAGCCCGCGAACCAAATGTCTTTGAATGAAGAAGCCGATAACCACCAACGGAATGATGGAGACCATGGCCAGCGCTGCCTGTACGCCATAGAGCGTGCCTTCGGTTGCCGAAAAATACTTGCTGAGCTGGACCGGAATTGTCTGCACCTCGGTATAGGTCAGAACCAAGGCAAACAGGAACTCGCTCCAATTCAAGATGAGAATAAACAGAGCGGTTGCGATGATTCCGCCTTTGATCAGTGGGACCGTCACCTTGAGATGCGCTCCCCAACGCGAATACCCGTCCATCATCGACGCTTCCTCGATTTCCTGTGGCAATTCATCGACGAAACTCTTCAACATCCAAGTTGAGAACGGCACCGTCACCGCGGCATAGGCTACGATCAAGCCAAAATAGGTGTCGGTCATGTCGAACACTTTGGGTCCAAACATGATGACGAACGGAATCGCGATCGCAATGGGCGGAAACATTCGCCCCGCCAATATGAAGAAAGGTGTGAAATTACCCCCAAATCGGTATCTCGATATGCTGATGGCGGCCATGAGGCCTACTACAATGGACAATATTGTAGCGCAAACCGAAATAATCACCGTACCCTTGATGCCGGGCCAGGCGGAGCGATTTAAGAAATCAGCGTTTGCTCCACCTACGCCATCGTCTTTCGAGCCACCGAAATCTTCGTCGCCTTGGTCTGTACCACCACGCCGTGCCAGTAAAATATGTGGTGCCAGAATGGTAAGATAATTATCTACCGTCGGCCTTTCCGAGATCCAGGTTGGCGGACTGGTAACCCACTCGCTGCGTACTTTAAAGGATGTCGAAACCATCCAAAAAATTGGAAACACGGCGAACAGCAGCCCGGCGACAAGTCCGAGTAAATTGAACGGCGTAAATTTACTTTCCGGCATAATCAGCGTCCCTCAACCAGCTGATAGCGGATCGGCTTCAGCATCATGTTTATCAATACAACGGTGATAATCAGGACGATGAAAGCAGCGGAGCCCGCGTAAGCCAGCCGGAAATCCTCGAACGCCAATTTATAAAGATAGAGGCTGATGGTTTCGGTCGCCGTACCCGGCCCGCCGCGCGTTAGGATATAGATTTCGTCGAACAGCTTGATCACTTCCATGCCGCGAATCACGAAAGCTATGATAATCACGGCCTTCATATTTGGCAGGATAATAGTCCAGAATATCTTAAAGTTACTGGCGCCCAACACGGTCGCTGCGCGGATTGGATTTTCCGGTACTGAATTAAGACCAGACAGCATGATCAGGAAGAACAACGGCGTCCAATGCCACACTTCAGTCGTGATCACCGCGATAAATGCCAAGTGGCCGGTATTAAGCCACATCAGGTTGGTTTCGCTAAAGGTAATCCAGCCAATGAATTGGTTCACCGGGCCATTATATTGAAACAGCATGAACCAGGTGTAGCCCACCACAACTGGCATTATCATCATTGGTGAGAGCAATGCCGTGAACCACAGGCGTTTCCCCCAGAATTTCTTTAGGAACAAAGTGGCCAATGCGAGGCCGATCACAAATTCCAAACAGAGGCTAATCACCGAGATGATTACCGTACGGCCGAGCGCCTGCAAATAGCGCGGCTCGTCGGTTATTAGGTAATTATACCCGACACCCTGGTTGATTTTATGCGTGAAAACGCTGGCAAAAGCATCCCAGAAATCGCCGTAAATCGGCTGCCATTCTGTCAAGCTGATAACGAATTCCAGAATAAACGGGAAAATCAGCATCACGCACAGCAATACCTGCACCGGCGTGATCAGAAGAGCAGGAATGTACCTTTTATCGTTTGGATCAAACCGGCGGGGTTTCCTCGATCGTGCAGAGGAAACCCCGCTATTTGAAGTGTTTGCGACCACGATCTTTTCTTATTTGTTGTCGTTAATGAATTGTTGCGTGGTCAAACTATTAGCTCCACTTGTCCGCGCCGGACGCCTTTTGAAGCGCCGACGGATACATGGCAGCAAGGGCGCGCCAGGCTTCTACCTGGGTGTCTTTGCCCAGGCGCCTTGTGATGCGGTTTTGCTCCTTCGCGGTATCCTGCATTGCCTCTTCCGGAGTCTTTTGCTTGTTGTACGCGGCCTGCAAATTTTTATCCAATGCATCGTGATATTCCGAACCACCGCGCAGAATAATCTCAGGCACGCAATCGACGACCGCCTCGTAGGACGTCGCCAGGAAATCGCCGGGATAGGAGGCGAAGAACTCCGGTGACGGGTCAAGGAAGTGATTGTTGCGCCACGGATCGAAATACCCGCCTTCGTTCGGGATCGAACGCATCGACATGGTCGGGCCTGTCAGCCATTGCGCATATAAATAGGACGCTTCCGGTATCTCGGAGTGCGCGTTGACCACAAAATCCCACGCAAACGGCATAACGTCAGCACGGATTAGTTCGCCATTGACGATATCACCAGGCACTTTCGAAATACCGGTTTGGCTCGGCTCGCCATTGGCGTCCTTGCCCGCGATGATCGACTGTGCGCCCGCCGCATCGTGGCTATAGCGCCACAGGGACGGCCAACCGAACTCGAAGAAGCCGCGGCCAGCGGCATAATATTGCGCATAGTTTTCGGTGAAGCCGTAACTGAACTGCTCCGGCGGCATATATTCCTGAATGTTCACCAAGTCGGTAACTGTCTTGATGCTCTCAGGGCTATCGGCATTGGACTTCATGTCCTTGTCAAAATAGAGCTTACCTTTCGACTGGAAGCGGGTCATCCAATGGAATTTGTTCCAGAACGGTGAACGATATTCCAAGGCACCCCAGAAATCATTGTCCTTATCGGTCATTTCCGCGGCGAGCGCATCGTACTCGTCCCAGGTATCGACCACGGAGCGTGCTGATTTCGGCGATTTTCCGGCCTCGGCCAACTTATCTTTCCGATAGTTCAACAGCCACCAGTCACCATCGCAATACAGGCCGTACATCTTGCCTTTATACTTCTGGCCGAATTCCGAGACCGGGTATTCCAGCTTGTTGGGACCCTCGAAAACTTCCGGATTGTATTTATCGACCCACGGCGTGAGATCGTGCGCGAGGCCCGATTCGGCGAAGTCAGGAAGGCTCAGCGGCGCCGGCAGCATCAGGTCATACCGGCCGGTCTGCGCGACCGCTTCCTGCATGCCTTTTTGATGAGTCTGCGTCACCGGCACTTCGATAAGCTCGACGTCAAAACCGGTCAGCTCTTTCCATTCGGCGCTGAACGGCGACATGTTGCCGCCCGAACCCGACGGATGCATGACCGAGATGGTCTTCTTCGGCGAGTTGGCGTAAAGCGCCTTCGCCGCCTTGATGGCGCGCTCTTCCGGCGTGCCACCCTCTGCCGCCCAAGCCTGCTTCACGCTGAACGGCGCTTTGCGCATGATTATGGAGATCGCCGTGGCGCTCAAGCCAAGACCCATCATGCCTTTCATCAGATCGCGGCGCGAAACCTTGTGATCGCGCGAAAAATGCATACCCCAAAGACGGTATAGCTCTTTCTTGAATAGTTCTTTCTTCTCCGCATGTGACATGTTCATCGCTCCCTAAAGCTTGGCGGCCCGAGCCGCTTTTTTTTGCATCCGAACCGCAGCCAAAAAAACATCAGTATTACCGTCACGCTGTCTACCCTAAAACTGTCTACCCTAAAAATCAGACCGTGCGACAGTGATCGAAATTCTCCAGACGCTTGAGGGAACATAGCGGCGCACTCATGTGGCGTAAAGCCAGAAATTGCGGCAAATTGAGAATTCTTCTCGACTACGCAATTTTATCGTCCAAACACCAGTTCCCCATTGAATAGTGGCGCCCGAAGGTGCCTCACCGTTTGCCCGACAACGGTTGCAACAAGTCACCGTTTTATGGCCCCTAGCGTAAACCCGCGCGCCAAATGTTTGTGGATCACCAGCCCCATAATGACGATTGGTAAGGCGGCGACGGTGGCCAGCGCCGCCTGCACGCCGATCGCTCCGCCGTACAAGTTCATGTTGACCGGCACAGTGATCACGGTTTTCTCAGTAAGCACGACCGCCAACAAAAATTCGCTCCAGTTCAATATGAAGATGAACAGCGCAGTGGCGATCACCCCACCCCTGATCAGCGGCAGGGTGACGCGAAAATGCGCCTCCAAACGCGACATGCCATCCATCATGGCAGCCTCTTCAATTTCCGCCGGTATTTCGTCGATGAAACTCTTCAGCATCCAGAACGCGAACGGCACCGTGAAAACGACATAAGCGAGTGTTAACCCAATGTGGGTGTCGCGCAGGCCGAGCCAACCGAACAAAATCAGAAAGGGGATGGCGATGACCACCGTCGGAATACCGCGCACCGACAGAATGGCAATTGCCAAGGCGTGGCCACCGGCGCGGTAGCGCGAAAATCCGATTGCCGCCATCCCGCCAATCAACAGCGAGAGGATTGTGGCGGCGCTTGAGACGATGAACGAATGCAACATCGCGATCCACGAAGCGCCGTTGCCAGCGATGTACATTCCTTTGATATCAAAAAAGAGCGGCGCGTAGTTGTCCCAGGTCGCGTTGCTGGTGATCCACACCGCCGGGGTCGCTGCCCACTCGTGGGTCGGCTTAAACGAGGTCGAAACCATCCAGAAGATGGGGAAAAGAGCGAATACGAGGCCGACCACAAGGCCAATGGCATTGTGCCAGCGAAAGGGTCGTTGGGGCATTTATCGATGCTTTCGCGGTTGCCATTGTCGGTCAGTGCAGCGGCAGCATAGAGTGGCGGAGCCGACGAATAAAACGAATTCGGGAGTGCACGTCATGACCGACGATTACGAGACGATAATTTACGAAAAAGACGGCCGGCGGGCGCGGGTAACATTCAACCGCCCGCGTATTTTAAATGCCGTCGCTATGACCGGCGCACGAGAATTCGACCGGCTGGCGGCCGAGATCGCCGATGATACGGACATTCGCATCGTGACCATTTCCGGCGCCGGGCGCGCCTTTTCTACTGGCATCGATCTTAAAGACCTCGCTGCCGGTTTGATCGACGACAGCTATTTCGATCTCTGGGACCGCACGCTTCGCCGTTTCGAGACTATGGACAAGCTGGTGGTCTGCCTGATCCACGGCTATGCCCTGGGCGGCGGATTGCAGCTCGCCCTCGCCGCCGACATCCGCGTGTCCACGCCTTCCGCCAAGCTCGGGCTGCCGGCCATCAAGGAAGGTCTCATTCCCGGCCTCGGCACGCTCCGCCTGGCACGCTATATCGGATTGGGTCGGGCGAAGCGGCTGATCATTACCGGCGATATGATCGACGCGGCCGAAGGCGAGCGCATCGGGCTCATAGATTATCTCGTTTCAGAAGACGGCGCGGCGGCAGAATTCGAGGACATCGTCGAGCGCGTCAGCGCGGCGAATTCGAAGGGCTGCCGCCTGTCCAAAAAAATGTTGGAGAAATGTTTCGATCTCGATTTCGAAAGCTTCTTCTCCTCATATAAAGAATGCCAAACCGAGGCCACCCGCTCGGACGATTTCCGCGAAGCGATGACTGCCTACCGCGAAAATCGATCGCCGAACTGGTCGTGAGAGAGTTGAGGCGCGAGCCGTGAGCGTGATCGATTTTCGCACCGCACCTGAGCGCTACCGCCATTGGCAGCTGACGCTCGACGGTGCTGTCGCCACTCTGGCACTCGATGTCGACCCAGCAGGCGGTCTCAACCCGGGCTATGAGCTCAAGCTGAATTCCTATGATCTCGGCGTCGATATTGAATTGAACGACGCGATCCAGCGCCTGCGCTTCGAACATCCCGAAGTCGGCGCGGTAATTCTCACATCGGCCAACGAGCGGGTGTTCTGCGCTGGCGCTAATATCGGCATGTTGAGCGCCTCCAGCCACGCGCACAAAGTCAATTTCTGCAAATTCACCAACGAAACCCGCCTCGCCCTGGAAGATGCCAGCGCTCATTCGGGGCAGACATATATATGTGCGATCAATGGTCCCTGCGCCGGCGGCGGCTATGAGTTGGCGCTTGCCGCCGACCATCTCATCCTGCTCGACGATGGCGCGTCGTCTGTATCCTTGCCGGAAATACCGCTGCTGGCGGTGCTGCCCGGCACAGGCGGCCTCACCCGTTTGGTCGATAAACGCAGCGTCCGGCGCGACCGCGCAGATTTTTTCTGCACTGTCGAGGAGGGCATGCGCGGCAAACGCGCGCTCGAATGGAATCTGGTGGATGAAATCGTGCCGCGTTCCAAATGGCAGGGCGCGATCGCCGCCCGCGCCGGCGAGATAGCGGCGACTTCGGATCGTCCGGCGAGCGCCGCGGGCATCGCGTTTTCGCCGCTCGAGCGAACCATCGAGGGCGAACGTATCGAATATGCGAACCTTTCCTGCGTAATCGACCGCGACCTGATGGCAGCCAATATCGCCGTCCGTGCGCCCGCCGCCGCGCCACCGATGGAGGCCGGCGCGATTCACAGCGAAGGCGCGGCATTCTGGCCGCTTGCCATCGCACGTGAATTGGAGGATTTGATCTTCCATCTGCGTTTCAACGAAAGTGAAATTGGCACCTGGCTGATGCGCACCGAAGGCGAGATCGAATATGTGGCCACCGCCGATGCCGCTCTGGCCGCCCATGCCGAAGATTGGCTGGTGCGCGAGATTACACTTTATATAAAGCGCACACTGAAGCGCCTCGACCTGTCGGCCCGGTCCATATTCGCATTCATCGAACCTGGCTCCTGTTTTACCGGCACGTTGCTGGAATTAGCGCTGGCCGCCGACCGTGTCTACATGCTGGATGGCGCTTTCGAAGGCGACAATCGCCCGGCCGCAACGATCCGCATGACGCCGGCGAATTTCGGCCCCTACCCCATGGCCAACGGCCTCAGCCGGTTGGAGAGCCGTTTTTTCGGCGACCCGGCGGCGCTCGCCCAGGTCAAAACAGAGATCGGCCAGTCACTTGACGCGATAGAAGCAGAACAGCTCGGTCTCGTCACTTTCGCGCCCGACGATATTGACTGGCAGGACGAGACGCGCATCGCCGTCGAGGAGCGCGCCGCCTTCTCGCCCGATGCTTTGACGGGTATGGAGGCGTCGCTCCGATTCGCCGGACCGGAGACCATGGAAAGTAAAATATTTAGCCGCCTCAGCGCCTGGCAGAACTGGATATTCCAGCGCCCCAATGCGGTCGGCGCAGAAGGCACGCTCAAACTTTACGGCAGCGGACAGCGGCCGCGCTTCGACAGAGAACGGGTTTGAGACATGGCGATCGATTACAATGTGCGCATTCCCAACAATGTAGAATTGGCCGACAACCGGCGGCTCCAGCGCGCGCTTGAGGCGTGGCAACCCGGCTTTCTCGATTGGTGGAACGAGATGGGACCGGAGGAATCCAGCCAGGCAGATGTTTATCTGCGCACGGCGGTCTCGGTCGAAACCGACGGCTGGGCGAATTTTGGCTATGTCAAAATGCCGGAATATCGCTGGGGTATTTTCCTCGCCAAGCCCGAGACCGACCGGCGCATTGCTTTCGGCGCGCATAAGGGCGACGCGGTGTGGCAAGACGTGCCGGGCGAGCACCGCGCGACGCTGCGCCGCTTGATCGTGACGCAAGGCGACACCGAACCAGCGAGCGTAGAGCAACAGCGCTTGCTCGGCCTCACCTGCCCCTCGCTCTACGATCTGCGCAACCTCTTTCAGGTCAATATCGAGGAAGGCCGGCATCTGTGGGCCATGGCCTACCTACTGCACGCGCATTTTGGCCGCGACGGACGCGAAGAAGCCGAGGGGCTGCTGGAACGGCGCTCGGGCGACATCGACCGGCCGCGCATTCTTGGCGCCTTCAACGAGCGCACGCCAGATTGGCTGTCCTATTTCATGTTCACCTTCTTCACCGACCGCGACGGCAAATATCAATTGGCCTCCCTCGCCGAATCGGCGTTCGATCCGCTGGCGCGCACCTGCCGCTTTATGCTGACAGAAGAAGCGCATCATATGTTCGTCGGCGACACCGGTATTCAGCGCGTTGTGCAGCGGACCTGCGAACTGATGAAAGCGCATGACACCGACGATGCCGCGCGCCATGGCGGCGTCAATCTCGACACCATCCAGCGCTATCTCAACTTCCACTTTGCGGTTTCCATCGATCTGTTCGGATCGGAATTTTCGACCAACGCCGCCAATTATTTCACCGCCGGCCTGAAGGGCCGCTACAAGGAAGAGCAGATCGACGACGATCATGTGCTGGCTGACGCGCTCTATTCGATCCCCAAGCTGGCCGGCGGCGTCGTTGCCCAGAGCGAGGAAGCGGCGCTCACCGTGATCAACGAGCGCCTGCGCGATGACTACATCGAGGATTGCGAGAAAGGCATTGCGCGCTGGAACCGCACCATCCGAGAAAACGACATCGAATTTACACTCAGCTTGCCACACCGGGCCTTTCATCGCGCTATTGGACAGTATCGTGAGACGCATTTCACGCCCGCCGGCACCCCGGTCAGTGAAGCAGAATGGGCCGCCGACAAAGACCAGTGGCTGCCCAGTGAAGCCGAACGCGCGCATGTCATTTCGCTCATGCAACGGGTTGTCGAGCCAGGCA
>Ga0209403_10001093_pt1 | contig 36412 bp, 35 predicted proteins | sample ArcticOcean_MG_C_8_FD_187440 | JGI IMG/M metagenome (GOLD analysis project Ga0209403, IMG submission 187440) | Marine microbial communities from western Arctic Ocean - ArcticOcean_MG_CB11_86 (SPAdes) (version 2) | ecosystem: Environmental > Aquatic > Marine > Oceanic | place: Arctic Ocean...
GCAACTGGATCACGAAGTAGTTTCACAAAATATTTAGATTCTATTCTTAAACCTGTATCTATTGGAACCTGACAGCCTTCATAAACAGAAGATACGATTGATATTGGTGCAGGGTAATTATGGTTAGTATTTTTAGCAACCATTGCATTAACAATAGAAAATATCTGAATAGTTGATGTTGTGTTTGGATCAAATCCTCCTGGTACTTTAAATCCTTTTTTATCCCAAGGCTTAACTGGATCTCCAACATCGATAATCCATTGCTTAGCCTTACTAATGAGATCTTCTTTTGATGAGAGTTCATCAACAATGCCCATGGATTTAGCCACTGCTGGCTTAATATGTTTTCCCTGAGTCATGAGTTCCAATGCATTTTGAACTCCTATCATTCTTGGAAGTCTTTGGGTGCCTCCGCCTCCAGGTAATAAGCCTACTAGAACTTCGGGTAATCCCAAAACAGCGTCGGGCCTATCTATGGCTATACGATGATGACAAGCCAAACAAATCTCCAAGCCACCGCCTAGAGCTGTGCCATTGATTGCAGCAACAAAAGGTTTGCCACAAGTTTCAATATTTCTTGAAACACCGTTGCTTTGAACCACTGCATCTACCATCTCTGAAGCGTTACTAAGCTTCATTAGAGATGGCAACATTGATTTGAGATCAGCTCCAGCCATAAAATCATTTTTTGATGAAGTGATGATGGCACCAATAATTTTTTCATCATTAGTCACTTGCTCAACACGTTCAGCCAATTCTTTAGCAAAATCAGATGTAATCACATTCATGGGTCTGTCTTTAACATCAATTTCTAGAATAGCAATGCCATCTGAACCAATATTTATTTTTATATTTTCACTCATTAGTTTTCCTTATTTGCCTATCTCAACTCAATTACAACGTTCGATGATGGTTGAGGTTCCCATTCCGCCACCGATGCATAAATTAACCAATCCAGTATTCAGGTCTTGTCTTTCCATTTCATCAAGCATTGTTCCCAAAACCATTGCACCGGTTGCGCCTAGGGGGTGACCCATGGCTATAGCTCCTCCATTCACATTAATTTGATCGTGTGGAATATCCATCTCTTGCATGTAACGAAGTACGACGACTGCAAATGCTTCATTGAGTTCAAAGAGATCAATATCATTCTTTGTCATGCCGCATCTTTTCAGAACTTTCTTTGCAGAAGGCCCCGGTCCTGTCAACATGATTGTAGGCTCTGTTCCGATGGAGGAAAATCCAACGATTCTTGCTCTTGGCTTCAATCCCAACTCTTTGCCTACTTCTTTTGTTCCTATAAGAACAACCGATGATCCATCAACTATTACACTTGAATTTCCTGCGTGGTGAATATGTTCCATTCTCTCAACCTCTGGGTATCTTTGTATGGCCACAGAATCAAAGCCATAGGTTGCCCCTAAGTCTGCAAAAGAGGGTTTTAGTTTTGCTAGATCCTCCATGGTTGTGCCACTCCGAATCGCTTCATCATGATCTAATAATACTTCTCCATGCTGATCTTTTACCGGAACGATTGAGTTATTAAAATACCCTTGATCTCTAGCATTGGATGCTCTTTTTTGACTCTCAACAGCATAAGAATCAACATCCTCACGATTAAAGCCATACTTTGTAGCAATAAGATCAGCACTAATTCCTTGAGGAATTATATAATTTCCATAGGCAACTTGTGGGTCCACTCCAAGCGCACCACCAACAGAATTCATAGGGACTCTGGACATGGACTCCAGTCCCCCACCAATGCAAAGATCAGACATTCCAGACATAATTTGAGCTGCAGCTGAGTTCACTGCTTCTAGACCTGAAGCACAGAATCTATTGAGTTGCTTACCGGCTGCCTTTTCATTATAACCGGCATTTATTGCTCCTACTCTAGCAGGATTGGAGGCTTGCTCTCCTTGGCTGCCTACCACTCCCATGATGACATCATCAATACGACTGGTATCTAAATTATTTCTATTTTTTAAAGATTTTAAAACTTGCGTGACAAGCTCTATAGGAGTGACCTCATGTAATGAACCATCACTTTTTCCTTTGCCTCTTGGCGTCCTTACATGATCAAAAATATATGCGTCTGTCATATTGCACCTTCTTATTTGGTAATATTCTTGATGATATATTACCAAAGTTATAATTTGTTTTTAAGTTAAAAATTAATTAATAGATATAAAAAAATAGATTTATATCGGTTACAATTCATATTTTATGATTTCTAAAACAGAGGAATAATATGGATATTGCAAACAAAACAATAATTATTACCGGTGCTGCAAGAGGACTGGGGGCAGCTATGGCTAAAAGACTTGCTGCACACAAATGTAAACTTGGACTGATTGATCTCGATAAAGAGTCTATAGCTGCTACTGTTGAAGCCTGTGAATCTCAAGGCGCGGAAGTTATGACCTATAGTGCCAATGTAACTAAGGAAGAAGAAGTGGGCGAAGCTTATACTGCAATAGTCTCTCAACTTGGACCTCTGCATGGTTCGATTAATAATGCTGGAATGACTCGAGATGGCTTATTGGTTAAATTTAAAGATGGTGAATTTGTTAAACGCATGTCTCTTGAGGAATGGCAATCTGTGATTGATCTTAATCTTACTGGAGTTTTTTTATGTGGAAGAGAGGCAGCACAGCTGATGATAGAATCTCAATCTAAAGGAGTAATCATCAATATCTCAAGCGTAGCAAGGCACGGTAATTTTGGACAAACAAATTACTCTGCTACCAAAGCTGGAGTTCAATCAATGGCTGTTGTTTGGGCAAAAGAGCTGTCTAAATATGGTATCCGTGTGAACTCAATTGCTCCAGGATTTATCAATACAGAAATGGTTGCCTCAATGCCAGAAAATGTTTTGGAGGGATTGGCCAAGATGATTCCACTGGGTAGAATTGGTGAACCTGACGAAGTGGCTAAGGCAGCTGAATTCATTTTTCAAAATGACTATTATTCTGGAAGATGCATTGATTTAGATGGCGCACAAAGACTTTAATAAGAATAAAAAAATAAGTTATGTCTAGCATAGTAATTACAGGAAGTACAAAAGGAGTTGGCAGAGGACTTGCCAATGAATTTGCAAAACTCGGACATAATGTAGTCATTACAAGCCGAAGACAAGCAGACATTGCAAGTGTCACTGAAGAAATGAACAATAAATCTAAAGGGAGAATTATTGGCCAGGTCTGTGATATTTCAGATAAAAATCAACTTGAAGCATTATGGGATTTAGCAAAAACAGAATTTAATACCGTTGATTATTGGATTAATAATGCTGGTTATGCCTCTGGGCAAAGTAAAGTTCATGAAGTTCCTGAAAGCTTAATTCACAGTATGATTGATACCAACTCATTAGGTACATTATTTGGCTCCCAAGTTGCAATTACCGGTTTTAGAAAACAAGGAAGTGGGAATTTATACAATATGTTAGGCGGTAGCTTTGATGGAAAAAGAATAACTCCTGGTATGGGAGTTTATAGCTCAACTAAAGCAAGCATCAATATCATGACTAAATATTTGGTCTCAGAAAATAAAAATACTAACATCACTATTGGAAGCATCAGTCCAGGCGTTTTAATAACAGATAATTGGTTGAATGAACAAAAACGCTTATCAGCTGAAGAATGGAAGAAAAGTAAACCAATGGTGAATATGATCTGTGATCATGTTGAAACAGCTACTCCTTGGATTGTAGAACAGATTCTACTAAATAAAAAAAGTGGGAAGAGAATTGCTTGGCTAACCACTTGGAAAATAATAAGCAGAGTATTTCAAACAAAAATTTTGGGAAGAAAAAGAGACCTCTTTTCTCGATATGGAATTTAAAAATTAATGTCTTTTACAATTCTTCATAATCCTCGTTGCAGTAAATCAAGAAAGACGCTTAACCTATTGCAAAATAATGGCATTGATCCAGAAATAAGACTTTATTTAATTGATCCACTATCCTCATTAGAACTTAAAGAGATCCTAGATAAACTTAATATAAATATTAGAGAACTAATAAGGAAAGGAGAGGAAATCTATAAGACATTAAACCTGAATGATCAAAGCCTTAACTCTGAACAACTGCTTAATATTATTAGTGAAAATCCTATCCTGATAGAAAGACCCATTGTTATTAGTGGAGATAAAGCCATTATAGGTAGACCTCCTGAGAATGTTTTAGGGATCATATGAAGTTAAGCCGAAGAACCTATCTTAAAAATACTGCAGCAGTAGCTGTATCAACTTCCTTTCCAATCAAAAAAGCATTTAGTGATATCGATCCATTCAATAATTTAGACGCCACTGCACAGGCTGCATTAATCAAGAAAAAAGAAATAACGGCATTAGAGTTGGTCGATGCATCTATTGATCGAATTTTAAAATTCAACCCATCATTAAATGCTGTGGTTGAAACCTCATTTGAGCAAGCAAGGCTAATAGCTAAAAATCAAACTTCGAAAGGCCCCTTCGCTGGTGTGCCCTATTTAATCAAAGATTTACTAAACCAAAAGGGATTAATAACTTCTTCTGGTTCGAAATTATTTGCTAAGAGAGTAGCTCAAAATAATTCTTCAAATGTACAAGCTGCTTTAGATGCAGGTTTAATTTCTTTGGGAAAAACGAATACACCTGAATTTGGTCTGCTACCAACCACAGAGTCATTTCATTTAGGTGTAGCTAAAAATCCATGGAACCAAGATTATTCAACAGGTGGCTCCAGTGGTGGATCAGCGGCAGCTGTTGCTTCAGGTATGACAGCTATTGCTTCAGCCAGTGATGGTGGTGGATCTATAAGAATACCTGCTTCTTGCTGTGGTCTGGTGGGACTAAAGCCAAGCCTCTATAGGACAATTGATTCGTCACAGCCGAATAGACCCATTGATCTGAGCGTTCGCTTTGTTCATACAAAAACTATTAGAGATTCCATTACTGCTCTACATGCTATGCAAAGAAAAAAATTACCCAAACATTTACCAGTATTTCCAACAAGCTTAACTCGATCAAAAAAAGTACTTAAAATAGCAATGATGACACAAAGCATGCTTGGAATAGAATCGGATCCTGAAGTTAAAAACGCAACCGAAAATACTGCTAAGTTATGCGAAAACCTAGGACATAATATAGAAATAGTTAAGCCATTCATTAATGGTATTAATTTTATAGATTCTTTTCTTACTATGTGGGCTTATGGCGCTAAGGAGATTATTACTTTCGCAGAGCAAACATATGGAATGGAGAAAATTATTAATGAAAAATTATTAGAACCATGGACATTAGGACTTGGGAAATGGTTTGATTCCAGACCGGAAAATCAAGTAAAGAAAGCTGTTAATCTTCTAAAAAATGATACGATAAAAACGAAAGGTTTTTTTGAAGAATATGACATGCTTCTAACGCCTGTAATGCAAACAACAGTGCCAAAATTAGGATTTCTTGCTCCCAGCGTAGATTATGATGATTTATTACAAAGATGCATTGATATTATTAGTATTACTCCTCTAGCAAATGTTACAGGTGAACCAGCTATATCCTTGCCGTTACATTGGTCGACAATAGGATTACCAATTGGGTCACATTTTCAGGCAGGCATAGGAAAAGAAAAAGAACTATTGCAACTGGCTTTAGACCTAGAAGAAGCTAAGCCTTGGAAAAATAGACGACCTATATAGAGATAGCTTTCTGATAAGCCTCACGAGCTTCAAGTCTTCTAAAATAATCACATACATTTTCAATACCCTCAGAATCATCTAGCAATTGAAGTCTATTAGCAAGTCTCAAAGTATAACCATTAACAATATCTGCAGCACTGAATTGACTGCCTAAAAGATAATTTTGTTGGCTTAGTACAGGATCTAAAGATTGAGCTATTTTTTTAAATGACTGTATACCAGAGTCAATGGAATATTGATGTCTATTCTCTTCCGATCGAAACATTGTATTAACTAAAATCTCAACTATTGGCTGAATCAGTGTTGATTCTCCAAAGTTAAGCCATTGCAAATACATTGCATAATCATCACTATCAACTGAAGGTTGCAGGCCTCCTCCTCCATACTTTTGAAGAATATATTGAATAATTGCTACTGACTCTGTGAGCGTTATATCTCCATCTTGAATGGCTGGGATCTTAGCAAAAATACTAGCTTCACCAAAAGCTTTATTTGGCTTGCCCCTTTCTACAGTATCCAATTGATAATCCATTCCAAGTTCTTCGAATAACCAAATAATTCTTACTGATCGACTGCCCTTGGCATGAAATAACTTTATCATTTTTAACCTCCTTTATTCATCGGGTGCAATTTGAACTCTCATTCCATCCATGTCTTCTGTAAATTCTATTTGGCAACTTAAACGAGATTGATCTTTCTTGAAAGAATCTAAATCTTCAAGTAACTCAAGTTCGTCGTCTTGCCTTTCTGACAGTGATGAAGCCCAGGGCTCTTCAATAAAACAATGGCAAGTAGCACATGAACACATACCGCCACATAAAGCTAATGTCCCATTGTCTAAATCCCTTAAACTTTCCATCAATGAAAGGCCTATTTGTCCTTCCACTTCATGCTCTTCGCCTTCACTATCAATTACATGTATCAATGCCATAATGTTTCCTAATATTTTAGACGCGATTAAACCATAGAATGGAGAATATTTCTAGGCACTAAAAGAACCTTATTGTCTGGTTTTATATTATTGTTCGATTGGGAGTTGAATTGATACAACTGCACCCTGCGCCTCATGATTACTAATTAATAATAAACCTTGATGCGCCAGGATAATTTGCTTGCATAAATAAAGACCCAATCCAAAGCCACCACTTTCCCTGCTTCTCGATTTGCTAGTCCTGTAAAAAGGCTCAGTTACTTTTTCGATCTCTTCTTTTGAAAAACCAGGGCCATAATCTCTTATAGAAATTTGAATAGAACTCTCATCATATTTTTCAAGACTAACTTCAATAATTGATTTATCTAAAGAAGAAAATCTTGCGGCATTCTCAAGTATATTTTTTAATGTCACTTCAATCAATATTTGATCGGCTTCGATACTTACATCATCTATATCTGCTTCCACAATTAAACCATTTGGTCCGAACTCTTTCTCTTTAAGAAAAGCTGAATTTTCAATCACCTTTTTAATGCTTTCCTTTAAGCTGAAAGTCTCTAAATTCAGTTTCTTATGCCCATAATTGATTGCCTCGCTATCCAATAAATTTGAAATGATTGCTTCCATGGCACTAATTTCAGTTAAGAGATCCTCTTTGTTAAAGTCATCGTCTATCATTTCAACTTGAAGTCTTGCTCTTGTCAGTGGAGATCTTAATTCATGACTGACTCCAAGATTAAGCATTTGCTTTGCATGCAGCATCTCTTCTATATTATCTGCCAGTAAATTAATCTGTTTTGCAAGTTTTCCTAAATCATCTTTTTGATTGACTTCGATTCTATAATCAAGCTCTCCATTGCCAATTCGGTTAGCACCTTCTTGAATTGCCTGTATTGGCTTGAAGATTCTAGAAACACTGGTGAAACAAACCAAAAGAATAATGAGAGTAATTCCAATGACTAGCTCAAGAATATAGATTGATTGAATCGGTTGTGAGAATTTAGGGTTCACCATTACAATGGTGAAATCTTCATAAGGAATTTTAGTATAGGTTCTGCCTTGGTATCTAGAAAATTCCACTCCTTCCAATGACGTTTCTCTTCCAAATTCTATATCTGCTTTAATCTTAGCCATATTGAGACCACTCAATTGAAAATCAATGGAAGCAATATCTGGAAAATCATCTGAGGAAGACCATACTAGATTTTCATCATAAATCTTCATATCCAAAGGCATAGCTTTTACAATTTTCTCAGCTTTAACTAAGTCAGGTGGATAACCTAAATCCTCTAACATGTATTCAAAATAACCAGATTGATAGTAGCCAAGGGTTTCTCGCACCTCTTCATTAAAAACAAGTCTTTGTATTCCAATAGTCAATAGATACACGTAAGCAATAGCTGTAACAAAGAAAACAACAGTTAATTTAAGTGTTAAAGATTCAGAAAACTTATTCATGAGTCTAATTTATGGCTATTGGTAAAAATATAGCCCTTGCCCCAAATTGTTTTTATATACTCAGGAGATTCAGTATTCTTCTCTATCTTATTTCTCAATCTTGAAATTAAGATATCAATAGATCTTGAGAAAAGCTTAGCCTCAACACCTTTAATTTCTCTAAGAAGATCATCTCTGGTATAGATGACGCCAGGATTAAAAACCAAAAGGGAAAGTAACTCATACTCTTTGTTGGTTAATTGAAGCAATTCCCCTTTCATTTTAATTTCTCGATGCAATTCATCTACTTCAAAATAACCCTTGATGGAGATCTTTTTCTCATCAGAAACTCTTCTTAAAAGACTGTGAATTCTTGCCAATAACTCTCTTGGTTGAAATGGTTTGGCAATATAGTCATCAGCACCTAAATCCAAGCCTTTAATTTTATCTTCAGAATCACCTCTTGCACTCAGCATAATGATTGGAATGGAATGAACCTTCCTAATGTTTTTGCACACTTCAAATCCATCCATCTTAGGCATCATGACATCAAGAATTATAATATCTGGTTTACATTCTTCTATCGATGAGAAAGATTCAGTTGGATCATTAACGGTAAATAAATTTATATTTGATTTTTTTAAAAAATCTTTTAAAAGTCTTCCTAACTTTACATCATCATCAATTAGAAGTGCTCTAAACATGTACTCAATTATTTCCAACGACCATTAACGGCTTTAATTTGATCAACACCTATTCTCATTTCCAACATTCTATTTGCCTCTTCAGCCCCAAATATTTGTATTGGAAGCACATTCATAGGGTCATTCCTATATCCCAACTCTCTTACTTTTAAATCATATGTTTGAAGTGCATCTCTCTCTGATAATGGAACAGTTTCAGCCTCATCCAACCATGCAAACCATCGATCAATAAAGGCTTTTAAATAAGTTTCACAATAATCAATATTCTCATCATTCAATTCTGCATGTGAACTAACACAAATAGGAGACATAAAGGACCTGAGGTAAGTTCCATGACTCACAAACCTAGTCCAGTTAGGATGATCTCGAAATTCGAGAAAATCTTTATTCACTGGCTCATAATACTTGTTTAAATAATCTGGATTGGTTCTTAAATCCATCCTTGGTGTGTATTCAGCATAAAAATAAAGACGTGGTATTGTTCCAAAAATAACTGTCAGATGGGGCACTCTTGTTTCTTGACCCAAGAAAGCTGTTGCATTGATATCCAATATGCTTCGCTTTCTATTACCAAGCCAAGAATGGACCAACCAATCCATATTCTCTCCAGTATAAGAATTAAACGAGCCCTCTAATTGACCATTTTCAGGATGCACTTCAGAAGTAAAGTAGTCCCTCCCTTCGCAAGATGGATGCTTTGAGACCTCAAATCTTTCTCGAATTCTACCTATGATTCCAGTCTGGATCCCCCAACAACGTTCCCAAGCATTGTTTACATCAACATCAGGATTTTCAGCCAAAAACTCCATTATGGTTTTTGTTTCTTTTCTTTCGCTCATTGGTTTTACTCCATATAATGTATAAAAATTAGATTACAGTATTCCATTAAGAATACATATAGATCTAGTAGATTAGCAATAATATAATCAATTGATATTTTCATTTAAACCTGAGGAGAATCTATATGCCAACAATCCAAATTAATAATCACGAAATGTATTATGAAATTCATGGTGAAGGCGATCCTGTTGTCTGCATGGGTGGCTGGGGTACATTTGCACATGGCAATGAAAAATTATTGGCTAGAGGCTTAACGGATGAATACCAAGTATTGGTTTTTGATTATCGTGGTATAGGTGAATCCTCGGATGATATAGATGTTACACCTTCTATGAAAATGCATGCCGATGATTTGATTGGTCTTCTAGATCACTTGCAATGGAAAAACGTTCACATGATAGGATTGGTTGGCATGGGTTGCTGTGTTGCCCAAGAAGTTGCTATTCAAAGAAATGATTTAGTTAGAACCATGGTGAATATGGGTGCTTGGGTTTTTTGTGATACCTATCTTTATGATCAGTTAAAACTATTCAGAGATATACACAGAGATTCGGGTTTTCTAACATTTCAACAGTTTGTCAGCATCTATTCGTTTCTGCCAGAATATTACAATGAGAATAGGGATAATTTACTGGGTGAGAATGCTGGATGGAAAGAATTAAATGGAAATCTAATAACCCATGAAAGACTCGTTGAAGCCTGTCTAAACCATGATGTGCGTGAACAGCTTTGTGAAATTCAAGCTCCTTGTCTTATAATTCATGCAGCTAAAGACCTGGTTACAGGCCCAAGAACAACAAAGCCCATTGAAGAAGGCATTCCCAATGCGATTGGTGTGACTATGAAAGATGTTGCACATGTGGTTGCCGGCAAAGAACAGAAGATCGCTTTTTGCAAGATTTTGTTTGATTTTTTGCATCAACATTAATAGCACATAACTATTGTATAAAAGATCTAAAAACATATAATTACAGCCCAAACGGTTTTGAATTCAAAGAAATATTAGAAATATAGAGGTTACATATGTCACAAGAAGGATCAAAGATTGAGCTAATAGATGGAAAGTTAACCGTTCCAAATGATCCAATAATCCCATTCATAGAGGGAGATGGTATAGGACCAGACATATGGAAATCAGCCGTCAGAGTCTTAGATGCTGCTGTAGAAAAAGCTTACAATGGAGAAAGAAAAATACATTGGCTTGAAGTCTATGCCGGTCAAAAGGCTTTTGATAAATACAGTAACTGGCTTCCAGATCAGACCATAGAAGACTGTAAGAAATATTTAGTTTCAATCAAAGGTCCTCTGACCACTCCAATTGGTGGTGGCATGAGATCACTGAATGTAGCGTTAAGACAACTGCTTGATCTATACGTTTGTCTAAGGCCAGTGAGATGGTTTAAAGGAGTGCCCTCTCCTGTTAAAGCGCCTGAACAGATTGATATGGTTATATTCAGAGAGAACACTGAGGATATCTATGCCGGTATTGAATTTGAACAAGGCAGTGAATCGAATGAAAAATTTCTCACCTTCTTTAAAGAATCCTTTCCAGAAGATTACTCTAAAATAAGATTTCCAGAGACTTCTGGTATTGGGATAAAACCAATTTCTATTGAGGGTACAGAAAGATTATTGAGATCCGCTTTTGATTTTGCCATAAAAAATAAACGTAAAAGCGTCACCTTTGTTCACAAAGGAAATATCATGAAGTATACAGAAGGTGCTTTCAGAAACTGGGGTTATGCATTGGCTGAAAGAGAATATGGCGAATACGTCTATACCTGGGATCAATGGGAAAGAACTAAAGCTGAGAAAGGGGAAGAAGCAGCCAATCAAGAACAAACTAAAGCTATGAACAATGGAGCTATTTTAGTCAAAGATGCAATTGCTGACATTACACTACAACAAGTATTAACTAGGCCTTCTGAATTTGATGTAATAGCAACAATGAATCTAAACGGAGACTATCTATCCGATGCCCTAGCAGCACAAGTCGGTGGGATAGGTATAGCACCAGGTGGAAACATCAATAGCCTTACTGGGCATGCCGTTTTTGAGGCCACTCATGGGACAGCTCCAAAATACACTAACCTAGATAAAGTTAATCCTGGATCTGTAATTCTTTCTGGTGAAATGATGCTGCGTTATCTTGATTGGACTGAAGCAGCGGATTTAATTATTTCATCGATGGATCGAACCATTCAAGATCGAACGGTTACGTACGATTTTGCTCGACTAATGGATGATGTCACCCCGGTAAAGTGCAGTGAGTTTGGAGATGCTTTAATCAATAATATGAGTTAACCATTATTTGTATTTCTGCTTAAATCTAACTTCTTTTATTGCTCGAACTAACAATATATCTTCAATATTTAATCCAAGGATACTTATGAAAAATTCATCATTATTGCTAACACTAATTATCTTACTATCAACTTCCAATTTCGTCGCAGCCGATTCATGCAATCAAGTCATTGAAGGCAATGATATGTTGCAGTTTAATCTTAAAGAAATGGTGGTGAGTTCCAGTTGCAGTGAAATTACAGTCACCCTTAAACACACTGGTGCGATGCCTGCCAATGTTATGGGACACAATTGGGTCTTAACCAATACAGCAGACTTTATGCCTGTAGCAACTGCTGGTGGTGGTGCTGGACTGGGAAATAACTATGTGCCTGTTAATGATGCTCGAGTGATTGCGGCTTCTGCGGTGATTGGTGGTGGTGCTGAAACGTCAGTGACATTCTCCGGTGCTCTATTGAGTGTGGGTGGAGATTACACGTTCTTTTGTTCCTTCCCAGGTCATTATATGATTATGAAAGGATCGTTTGTCGTTAGAGACTGAAGATGGCAACCTCAATAGTCTATTACTCAGGTGAACTGAGAACTGAGAGTACTCATATTCAATCAGGTCAAAAATTAACCACAGATGCTCCAACTGATAACGAAGGCAAGGGTGAGGCTTTTTCCCCAACTGATCTATTAGCAACAAGCTTAGCTAATTGTATGCTGACCATTATGGGTATTGTCGCCCAAAGAAAAAATATTGATATTGATAGCACTAGAGCTAGTGTTGAAAAAATAATGGGACAAGATCCGCGTCGTGTTATCGAGATTAAGATTGATTTTCAGTTTCCTGGAAATTATTCGAATAAAGAAAAGAATCTTTTGGAGCATGCAGCGCTTAATTGTCCTGTTGCAAATAGCCTCTCTAAAGATTTATTACAAACAATTAAGTTTAGTTACTAAATAACTATTCTTGCTTGGCTTCAAGTTCTTCCAACCTTTCTTCTAACTCTTTAATTCTTTTTTCCTGCTCATTAAATTGAGTACGGTCAACTAAATCCATTTTATGAATGGCTTCATTAATCAAGAAACTAAGATTTTTTTGAATGTCTGCTTTTGCTTTTAAAGCAGAATCTGGCAGCATTGACCCTATTTTATCTGACCACTTTCCAAAATTATTTTTTTCCATGTTCGATTACTTCCTAAAACTTCGATACTATCATTAATATACTTTTGAATTTCTAAATAACAATAAAAGACTAATGAATACAAAAGAGACAAAAAAAACTAAATCCAGCTTTGTGGGGGGTATTGCCATCTTTTTGATGTTGACTCTCATTCTAGGGGGCAGCACCCTATTCTGGTATACCCAAAATTTTCTAAGCTCACTTCAAACTAACTTAGATCAATCAATAGGAAGCATTAAAGAGATTGAATCGAATATCATATTATTTGAAATGCAGTTGAAAGATGCACGTGAAATAGAGAAAAATCAATCGTTGGAGTTTCTTAAGGTTAATAACTCCAATCAAAATAATGCAAAATCCATACAAGAATTAAACGATCAATTCAGTCGGTTTAAGAATGTTTCTGAGACGCATGATGGAGATTGGTTTTTACTCAGAGCACAATATTTTCTTACAATTGCAAACAATGAACTCTCTCTCTTTGGCCGTTTACCAGTTATTAAAGAATCATTGATACAGGCAAAAAACTCTATCGCTCAAGCCAATGAATCTGATTCACAAATAAATAAATTAATTGATCTAGCGCTCAACAAAGTGAATCACTCTATAGATTCAATGAATCAAGCCTCCATTATAGAGACAGTTAACGAGATTGAGTCTCGTCTTTTATCCCAACCTACAGATATTACTATCTTAGATCAGCCTCTTGATTATGAAATCTCCTTCCCCTCAATGAGAAATATGCTACTGGATTCTTGGGATGATTTGCTCAATGCTATGCAACAATTAGTTCGGGTCAGATCAAACAGTGACAGTCAAATACAAAAACTTAAATCTGAAGAAAAAGAAATTATTCAATCCCTGATTCGCTTGAATTTTGAACTGATTCGCTTCTATGCACTACAAAACAATGATGGCCATTATCAGACTGCACTTAATAACGGTATAGAAAAAATTAAAGGACAGTATTCAGATCAAAATGAAATAGCAGTGCGAGCAATTAATGATTTGTTGCTTCTGAAAGAACTAACATTGAAACCAGAAATTCAAGAAATTAATGAAGCCTTATTATTAATGCAAACGGGTTAATAATAATGAGATCTAAAATTTTAATTTTTCTTACTATTGTCATCATTGGGCTGAGTGTTCACTATCTCATTGAGGATAATGGATATGTATTGATTGAGTTTTTGACTTACTCTATTGAAGCCTCATTACCCATCTTTTTATTGCTATTAATTGGTGTGTATTTATTAGTGAGATTGCTCTCTCTCATATGGAGTTCTCCAAAATACCTTAAAGAACGCTTAAATCAGAAAAGAGAAAAAAAAGTAAATCAAAAAACTCATGAAGCTATGATACTTATGAGTCAAGGTAACTTTGTTAAAGCAGAGCGTAAATTAAGATCTATTTCATCTGAAAAATCAGTGCCAATAGACACTTATTTAGCTGGCTTTTCTTCAGCGCATTATACAGAGGATCAAACATTACGGTCCGATTGGCTTTTAAAATCACTAGCTGCATACCCAAATCTGGAATGTTACATAAATCTTAGAAATGCTGAGCTCTTAGTGGAATCAGAGCAATACAATCAAGCTAGAGACACGCTGGAAAATATTTTAAAGTCTGATCCAAAAAATACATTGGCACTGAGACTCATTGTCCTTGTGTATTCAAAAACCTCTATAGATCATTCTATGACTAAATATTTACAAGAAATTGTAGACCATGGCAATCTAAATGAGACATCAAAAGCAAAACTTATTTTCTCACTCCAGACACTACTGCATGAGCTTAAAGACAACCAAGGCTTATTTGAAAAGACCTGGCTGATGTTTCCAAAAGAATTAAAAAACCACCCTGATCTACTGCTATGCAAATACCAATCAATGATGAACAATAATCAACATGAAATTACAGAAAAGGAACTAAGAAAAAAAATACCAAAAACATGGAATGCAAACTTAATTAAAATTTATGGGTTGCTAGATAATCCAGATGTACTGACGCTTTCCAAGCGAGCTGATCTATGGACAGAAGAAAGACCTAGAGACACTAACTTATGGTTACTGTCTTCCCATCTAGCAAAAAGAGAGGGGTTATGGTCTAAAGCAAAACAATGTATGGAGCGATCCATCGAATATCTTCCAACCGCTGACAAATATAATGAGCTTGGCTTGATCTTTCTTGAACTAGGGCAAAAAGAAGACGCAGTGGAAGCACTGCATAAGGCTAAAGATTTGTTGTGATGATCAAGATCCACCATTCATACTAAACATATAATTCAGTTGCCACCCTCATAAAATGAAGCAATGCAGGAAGAACTAAAAACATTAAGAGAAAAATTTCTTCGTCATCTTGAAACTGAAAGAAGGTTGTCTCAACACACTATAACCAGCTATAGGAATGATCTTTTGACCCTGGAAAAATACTGCATGGAAAAAACTGTTTCTTCTTGGGTTAATCTTAGGCCTCATCATATACGAAGCTTTGTTTCCTCTATATTTATTGAAGGTTTAGGTGCTAGAAGCATTCAGAGACGCCTGTCTGCTATAAGAAGTTTTATGAATTATTTACTGAGAGAAAGTTTGATAAAAAGTAATCCTGCAGATGGTATCAAAACACCCAAAGCACCTAGAAGGTTGCCAGATGTGCTAGACGTGGATCAAATCAATCAATTGTTAAATATTACTAAAGAAGATCCAATAAGCCTTAGAGATAAAGCTATTCTTGAGCTACTGTATTCATCAGGATTAAGGCTTTCTGAGTTAGTAATGATGAACCCTATAGATTTAAACCTTCAAGATAAAAGTCTAACTGTGATTGGAAAAGGAAACAAAAGGAGGATGCTGCCTATTGGATCAAAAGCAGTTCAAGCAATCACAATTTGGTTGAGTGTTCGTTCTCAACTAGCTAATTTAGATGAAGAAGCTCTTTTTGTTGGCAATAGAGGAACCCGATTGAGTCGAAGATCCGTACAAAGTAGAATCAATCATTGGGCTAAAATAAATGGGCTCCAAAAGGATGTTTACCCACACTTGCTTAGGCATAGTTTTGCTACCCATTTATTGGAAGCGAGTGGGGATTTAAGAGCGGTTCAAGAATTACTAGGACATAGTGACATCGCAACCACACAAATATATACTCACTTGGACTTTCAGCATCTGTCTGAAACTTATGATAAAGCACATCCAAGATCGGGAAAAAAATGAAAGATGAGAAAAAAGATTATGACTTTGGATTTCAAAGAGTAGGTGAATCAGAAAAAACAGAAAAAGTTGCAGAAGTTTTTGATTCTGTAGCAGGAAAATACGATCTAATGAATGACTTAATGTCACTAGGAATTCATCGTTTCTGGAAGAGGTTTACTCTGATGCATACTGCTCTTACTGAGGGCATGAAAGCACTTGATGTAGCTGGTGGAACAGGTGATTTAGCAGAAAGCTTGGCGCAGCAAGTGGGTAAAACTGGTTCTGTAATATTAACGGATATTAATGCATCGATGCTCTCTGAGGGAAGAAATAAACTACTAGATAAAGGTAGCTTTAACAACATCGCTCTTATTCAATCTAATGCTGAGACGTTGCCATTTAAAGATGATACTTTTGATTGCGTCACCATTGCGTTTGGATTAAGAAATGTGACTAATAAAGATAAAGCCTTAAAATCAATGTTCAATGTTCTTAAGCCAGGGGGCAAATTATTAGTTCTTGAATTCTCCAAGCCCAATGAATTATTGACGCCTTTTTATGACTTCTACTCCTTTAATGTTTTGCCAAAACTAGGTGAGTGGATTGCTAATGATTCCGATAGTTACCAATATTTGGCTGAATCCATTAGGATGCATCCTGATCAAGATAAATTACTAAATATGATTAATGAAGCAGGCTTTAGTGGTAGTGAGTATTTTAATCTGACTGGGGGTATTGTGGCATTGCATGTGGGTAAAAAATTAAGTCATGAATCAACTTAAATTAATTCAAAGGCTTCTGAAAATAAAAGGAGTAATCCTAGAGTTCCATTTAGATGAATTACTTGAAGACGTTCCCAAACTAAAATACTTTCAATGGTTTTTACTTTTTTCGTTTAAAAAGTGGTTTAGAGACGATCAAAATGAACCCATAGCCGTCAGGATTCGAAAGGCTATGGAAAAACTTGGCCCCTTGTATGTAAAATTTGGACAATCTTTATCCACTAGACCTGATTTATTGCCCGATGATATAGCGATGGAGTTATCAAAACTCCAAGACGATGTCCCTCCATTTGAAGCAGCACTCGCTGAACTAGAAATTGTCAATGCTTTTGGCAAGCCTTCTAGTGAATTATTTGATAAATTTGATCCCGTTGCATTTGCCTCAGCTTCGATAGCACAAGCCCATTCAGCTCAGTTAAAAACAGGGGAAGAAGTCATTGTTAAGATCCTAAGACCCAATATTATAGAATCCTTAGAGGATGATTTCGCAATATTGTTTTTATTAGCAAAATTAGTGGATGGTTACTCGAAGGAATCAAAACGACTTAGACCATTAGAAGTGGTAACAGATTATCAAAAAACAGTGCTTAATGAGTTGGACTTAATGCGTGAAGCAGCCAACTGTGCACAAATAGGAAGAAATTGGCAAGGCTCAGATATCATTAAAGTGCCAAAAATTTATTGGGATTTTTGTCGTCAAAATATTTTGGTGCAAGAGCGTATATTTGGCATTCCTATCAATGATATAGAAGCCTTAGAAGCTGCTGGTATTGATATTAAGCAATTGGCTTTAAACGGTGTAGAGATATTTTTTACACAAGTTTTTCATCATAATTTATTTCATGCGGACATGCATCCAGGGAATGTTTTTGTTGATATAACCGATCCAAAGAAACCTTTATATGCTGCAGTAGATTTTGGAATTGTTGGGAGCCTATCAGAAAAAGATCTCCGTTATCTGGCCCGAAGTTTCTCATCTTTTATTAACAAAGATTATAAGAAGATAGCTCAACTTTTTATTCAGTCGGGTTGGGTGCCAAAAGATACAAGAGAAGATGAGTTTGAAGCCTCTATCAGAACTGTATGCGATCCGATTGCTGATAAGCCTTTAAAAGATATTTCATTTGGTCAATTGTTATTGCGATTATTCCAAACCGCTAGAGATTTTAAAATGGAGAATCAACCACAGTTGGTTCAGTTAGAAAAAACACTTCTTAATATAGAGGGACTGGGTCGCCAACTCTACCCAGAGTTGGATTTTATCTCGGCTGCTGGACCCGTACTAAAAGATTGGGAATCCAAACAAACAAATTTTAAAGCCCTTCTTAAAAAGATTCAAAATGATGGCCCTGAAATAAGAGAGTCCTTAGAACAATTACCTCAGTTTGCAAGGCAATTAATGGATGAAGGCTACTCAAGCAGTTTGCCTGATAATACTGAGCTGAAAACGATTTTAGGTAGTATTTATAAAAGTATTATTGGTATGGGAGTGTTGATATCAGGGATTATAATGCTCAACTATACTGTGTTTACTGCCTGGGCTTTCATTGTAGTTGGCTTGATGATCCTGTTTTTTGGAAAACCAATAAAATAAGAGCATGCATTGACAGTAAGAGACATTAATTCAATTCTTAGTAGGATTAATGGTCCATTAGGTGAAGATGATTTTATCGAACCACTATCGATTCTCTTATTGGACCATAAGCACAAATCTAAATTTAATACACTGGGTCAACTCTCGACGCAACAAGCAATTTTGACTCAGCTCAAAAACAGATCAAAACTATATCAATTTGTTAATAGCAGAAATCTTCCAAAAGTATCAAACCCAATAATTGTCTCTGGCTTACCAAGATCGGGAACTACTTTTTTATTCGACTTATTGCATTGTGATCATGGTTTTAGAGGGCCATTAACATGGGAAATATTTCAAATGATGCCTATAACAAACAGTGCGTTCAACAAAACTAAAAAGGTGCTTAAAACTAAATTAAAGTTGCGCCTGATCAGAGCTTTAATGCCTGACCTGATGAAGATGCATGGTATGAACGCATACCTTCCAGAAGAATGTCAGCAAATTATGTCGATTGATTTTAAAAGCATCTATTGGGCCTATAATGCAAATGTTCCAGAGTATGAGGCCTTCTTAAAAACATGCGACTATACATCAGCGATATTATGGCATTCCAGATTTTTGCAAGCGCTTGAAATAACTCATAAACCAAAAAATTGGTTGTTAAAAGATCCTTGTCATATACAACACATACCAGAATTACTAAAAATTTATCCTGAGGCAAAGTTTATATTTGTTCATAGGGATCCTGTGGATACTATTCCTTCAATTAGTAGTCTGACCTCTCATGTTCGAGCTCCTTTTACAAAAAAGGTCAATAAAACTGAAATTGGAACAAATGCCTTATCATTTTGGAAAAATGCCATTGACAGTTTTCTAGAAAATAGAGAACTAATAACAAAAGATAATTATATAGATATTAACTTTAAGGACTTTGTTGCTGCTCCATTAGAACAAACTTTATCTGCTTACCAAGGTCTTGGTCTTGAGGTAACCCAACAAAATAAAACACGCATGAAAGATTACATTCATAAACAATCCTTAAAAAAAATAACTCAACATAAATATACTTTAAAAGACTTTGGCTTAAGCCAAAAAAAAGTAGAAGACTCTTTTCGAGAATACCGTATAAAATTTGATCTTTAATTTCTTAAAGCGTTTAAGAAGTCAGTGGGATCAATTCCTGCCTCAATAGCCTCCACCAAAGCAGAACCTACAATCACGCCATCGACAAATGGTTCTAAAAGGACTACATCATCATTGCTTCTCACTCCAAATCCTGCACAAACAGGAATCGATGAAACACTTTTAACGGTTTCTAAATAAGTTGTAACCTCGCCTGAAAGGCTCTGGCCTCCACCGGTTACTCCCTTTATTGTGACTGCGTATAAAAATCCAGAACTTTTATCCGCAATTTCCTTTATTCGACTTTCCGGTGTGGCTGGTGTTACCAATTGAATTAAACCTAAATCATTACTGTTGAGAATTTGCCTTAAGTCATCGCCCTCTTCGATGGGTAAATCGGGGATAATAAATCCATCAACTCCTGCCGCTTTTGACTCCCTAACCAATTTATTATAACCAAAGACATACAGTGGATTGAGATAACTCATAAGAACAATCGGTGTGTTGATTTGAATTAATTTCAATTGGTCAAAAATCCAGCTCAACTTAACTCCGCTTTCGATAGCCATATGGCTGGATCTTTGAATAGTGACTCCATCTGCCATTGGGTCTGAAAATGGAACACCAATCTCAATAACATCAGAGCATAAGGACAAAGCTTCAATCAACCCTAAAAAACTTTCCTTTTCTGGGTAGCCCGCAGTAATAAATGGGATAATAGCAGGCCCTGTTTTTCTAGCATTATTAATGCTTGCCGCTATTCGTTTACTGCCTAACATTTAACTGCTTCCTTGTTCATCACTTTACTTAAGGTAGGCATGTCTTTATCACCGCGTCCTGACAAACCAATTAACACTGTTTTACCTGGATTATTTTGAGCCCATTTTTTTGCTCCGACAAAAGCATGTGCGCTTTCCAAAGCAGGCAAAATACCTTCATTGGAACAACATTCTTTTACTTGATCTAATGCTTCACTGTCTTCTGCTGAAACATAATTTACTCTGCCTATTGATTGTAAAAATGCATGTTCAGGTCCCACGCCAGGGTAATCCAGGCCTGCGGAAACGGAATGAGTCTCCTGTATTAAACCATCATTATCATGGAGTAACATAGAGTAACTTCCATGAAGAATACCCGGCTTGCCTGAAGCCAATGTTGCAGCGTTATCTCCCAATTTTTGGCTTTTTCCTCCTGCCTCAACTCCGATTAGTTCAACTTCTTCATCGCCTAGAAAAGCATGAAAAATGCCTATGGCATTCGAGCCACCCCCAACGCAAGCGAAAACTGCATTGGGTAGTGCTCCATGTTGACTTATCATTTGTTCTCTCGCCTCTTTCCCTATAATTGATTGCAGTTCTCTTACTAAAAAAGGATATGGGTGAGGCCCCACAACAGAGCCGATAATATAATAAGTATCATCAGGATTAGACACCCAATCTCTGAAAGCTTCATCAATAGCAGCCCTTAGGGTTTGATCGCCTGTTGTAACGGATACAACTTCTGCACCCAGTTGTTTCATTCGATCAACATTGGGTGCTTGTCTTTCTATATCGACAGCCCCCATATAAACAGTGCAAGGGATGCCAACTCGAGCACAAGCTGCAGCGGATGCAACACCATGTTGTCCTGCACCTGTTTCAGCAACGACTCTTTTTGCTCCTATTTTTTTTGCTAAAAGAGCCTGTCCTAATGCATTATTAATTTTATGGGCCCCAGTATGAGTAAGATCTTCACGTTTCAAATACACTTGAGCGCCCCATAATTCACTAGTAGTTTTAGCAAAAGTGAGTCCTGTTGGGCGTCCTGCCCATTGGTGTAATTCTTCAGCCAACTCCTTTTGAAAAGACTCATCATTCAAGTATTGGCGTATGCTTTCATCAAGATTCTTTAATGCAGGCATTAAGGTTTCGGGAGCGTACTGACCTCCAAACTTTCCATAACGTCCATTTTGATCAGGAATTTCTCGGTTGATTAATTGCTTTAAAAAAATTTTATTTTTGTCATTCATTATTTTTCTTTTCATCGTATTCACGGACAATTCTAATAAATTGAATGATTTTTTGTTCGCTTTTTAGGCCTGGCTTAGACTCCACACCCGAGCTAACGTCTACACCCAAAGGACAAACATTATTCAATACACTTAAAACATTATTAGGGTTGAGCCCACCAGCAATAATAACGCGCTTTTTTTTGGACACTGCTTTTGAGTGTTCGATGTTTGTTAGTTTACCGCTGCCACTTCTTGTCCCTTCAAAGAGAGTGAGTTTTGAATCGCTGATTGATGTAAGATCTAGGCGATCATCATCCCGATATACTTTTAAGGATTCAATAGATTCAGGGATATGAGTGTTTAAAAAATCTTCAGCATCCATCTGAAGATAATCTGGCTTAAAGATATCAATCACTTCATCCACTTCTATTTGGGTAGGGTGCAACATCACTGCAACCTTACTAATATGATTTGGTATTGAATCAGCCAACTGCTTCGCATTTTTTGGCCTTATATATCTGGGTGATTGTTTTGCAAAAACAAACCCTGCCATATCAACATTGTTTTCAATAATGCACTCAACAGCTGATGCTGTTGTTAGTCCACATATTTTAATCAATGTTTTCATTTTCAGATACTCTTGCTTGCTGCTGCTTTCATCTTCTGTAGTGTTGCTTGGGGATCTGCTGATTGCATCAATGAGGTGCCTATCAGGGCAGCTCTATATCCCATCTTTATAACCTTATTGATATCATTGGATCCATAAAGACCGCTTTCAGCAACACAGATTGTATTCTCAGGTAAATCATTAGCTAGTTTTTCAAAGTTTGTAAAATCAACTTTTAATGATTTAAGGTCTCTGCAATTCACTCCGAGTAATAAAGAATCAATAGCTCCATCTGTTTTTTTTATCATATCATTAGCGCGATCCAATTCTGATTGATTGAACACTTCTAATATCGCAAACATATCATGTTCTAAACACCTTAAAACCATCTTTTCAAGCAGTTCATCATTGAGCATTCCAATAATTAATAAAACCCCATGAGCGCCATAATATCTAGCCTCTGAAACCTGATAAGGATGAACCAGGAAGTCCTTTCTCATTAGAGGTATGTCTAGTTTCATTTCTGCAATAGTGCTTAGGTCTTCCAGCGAACCAGAGAATTGGGTGGGCTCGGTTAAGATAGAAATGAGGCTCGCACCGCCTTTAGTGTATTGCTCAGCCTGGGCATTAATATCAAAGTTTTTTTCTGATAGTAGTCCCATAGACGGGGACTTTTTCTTGATCTCAGTGATGAAATGAAAATCAGTTTTTGATAACACTATAGGCTCTATTGGCTCCATTCTTTTTATGGACTCTAATAAATCATTTTCAGATAATGCTTCAGAGCTTTGCTGATATCTTCTAAAACTACTAGATGCCATTGCTGTTAAAAAGTTTTCTTTCACGATCAATCCTTTAAAGTCTGAAGCTTTTGAATCAAATCTAAGGCTGTGCCCTGCTCTATTGCGTTCCTAGCTTGGGTGATCCCTTCCTCTAAATTAATTGCTTTGCCAGATAACTCCAAGGCAAGTCCTGTACCCAACAATAAAGAATTTAAATGAGCGCCTTGGTCAATGCCTTTAAAGACATCCATTAATGCAGTGGCATTTTTCGTGGAGTCTCCTCCCAAAAGATCTGAAGCCTTGCATCGAGGAATACCAAAATCTTGTGGCTCTCTAGTGGAGAAGTCGACACGGCCCGGTGACACATCATACAACTCAAATTCTGAAATCGGGGTCGGCTCATCCCAGCCATTGGCCCCATGAATAATAAAAGCTCTCTTAATGCTCATTCCTGACAAGGCTTCAGCCATTAGTTTTGCCATTTTTGAACTGAAAGCACCCAATAAATAATAATTTGGTTGCGCGGGGTTTGTTAAGGGTCCAAGAATATTAAACACTGTTCTCACTCCCAATGCTTGCCTGATTGGTGCTATATTTTTCATCGCTGGGTGAAAAAAAGGAGCAAATAAAAATACAAAACCTGTTTGCTCTAATGTGGTTTTAATTTTTTCTGGGTCTGATGCTAATGCAATGCCCAATGCCTCAAGTAAATCAGAACTTCCAGACTGGCTAGAGACCGAACGATTGCCATGCTTGGTTACACTCAGTCCACTTGCTGCTGCCAACAATGCTGTGCCTGTAGACAGATTAAAGCTATTGGATCCATCGCCACCTGTACCAACGATATCAATTGTCTCTAGATTATTATCAATCGCAACTGGAGTCGCCAAATCCCTCATGGCATTAGCGAACCCTCTAACCTCTGCTGCTGTCTCTCCTTTGATTCTTAGGGCTATCAACAAAGATCCAGCCATAGGCGCATCAATAATGCCCTCAGCAAGTTGTTGCATTAGCTGATAGGCCTTTGCTTCACCAATGTCCTCTTGCTTCATTAATGTTGATAATATTTGACGCGCTTCAACTGTCATCGCAAACCTCTTGTTTTTTGTTTAATAAAATTATGCATCAATTGTTGTCCTTCAGGCGTTAAAATGCTTTCTGGATGAAATTGCACTCCCTCAATGGGCAATGTTTGATGGCGAATACCCATGATTTCTCCGTCCTCAGTCTTAGCTGAGACTTCTAGATCATTGGGCATTGAATCACTTTCTGCAGCTAGAGAATGATACCGTCCAGCAACCATTGGATTACTAAGTGCATCAAAAATTGATCTCCCATCATGCTGAATTTTAGAAGTTTTTCCATGCATCAACTGTTTGGCATAAACAATCTTGCCTCCAAACGCTTCAATAATGCACTGATGGCCCAAACAAACCCCTAAAATAGGGATGGTCATTTGAAACTCTTTAATCATATCCAATGAGATACCAGCATCTTTTGGTCGGCCAGGGCCGGGTGAAATAACTAAATGAGTTGGGGCGAGGCTTTTGGCTTCATCAAGACTAATCGCATTGTTTCTAAAGACCATGACTTCAACATCCAACATCATAAAGCCCTGTACTAGGTTGTAAGTGAAGGAATCAAAATTATCAATGATGATCATCTTATTCATTCCATTCCCTCCGCGACCATTTTAAGTGCCGTTCTTAGAATTTCACTCTTTGCCAAAACTTCCTTGTATTCCGAGTCCGCTATGCTGTCCGCAACAATCCCTGCTCCTGCCTGAAAACAATATTTCCCTTTAGAAAAGACAATCGTTCTAATCGCAATAGCCTGATCCATGTCTCCATTTTTACCAAAATAACCTACCGTCCCTCCATACACTCCCCTTAAGTTCGGCTCAATGTCATCAATAAGCTCCATAGCTCTTACTTTAGGGGCGCCTACGAGTGTTCCAGCTGGGAAAGCGGCAGAAAATAAATCAAAAGCATCTTTAGTTTCATCAAGCGTCCCTTGAACACCACTAACGATATGCATCACATGACTATATCGTTCAATCGATTGATAAGGATTAACCTCAATGCTTCCTTTGTTAGCAACTCGCCCCAAGTCATTTCTGGCTAAATCAACTAACATCACGTGTTCCGCTATTTCTTTCTGATCGGTTAAAAGTGATTGCTCCAAACGCAAATCTTCTTGTACATCTTCACTCCTGGGGCGAGTACCAGCAATTGGTCTCAATGAAGCTTTTCCATTATTTAGCCTAACCAATGCTTCAGGTGAAGACCCCACTACTTGAAACCCATTTAAGTCATAAAAAAACATATAAGGCGATGGGTTGATTAAACGCATGGCTCGATAAACCTCAAAAGGATCTAGGTTGGTGGCTCCGGAAAAAGCAATCGACAAAACGATTTGAAAAATATCTCCCTCAAAAATGTGTTGTTTTGCTTTCTCAACAGAAGAGTGAAAGGTTTTTTCTACAACATTTGCCTTGGGATCAGAAAAATAGAGGTTGGAAGCGTTTCTTTTTTCTATAGAGTTTTTTAAAAGGCCTAAAATCTCCTCTCTTAATAATAATCTCTCGCTTTCGCCTCCAGAGTGAAGCAAAGCAATAGATCCCTCAAAATGATCGAAGATTAATAGTGATGTTGGTGCTAAATATGAACAATCTGGTGGATTAAATATTCCTTTTTTCTCTTTAGGGATGGGCAGCTTTTCAAAATAACGAACAACATCATAACTGCTGAAACCTACCAATCCTCCACCAAAAGGAATGTTCTTAATTTCAGGCAATAAATCAGGAAGGTCTATCAATGCTTTTCTAAAGGCTGTCATCAAGTCGTCCAATGAACTCAATTTAGAATTAGCCTCTCCATTAATATAAAAAATACCTTTTTTAATACTCACTTCGCTGGTTTGACCCAAGCCAAGAAAAGAATATCTTGATTGTGTGGTTCCACCCTCAATGCTTTCCAAAAGGAACTTGGGTTGCAACGATCGCAACTTTAAAAACACAGATGCAGGTGTCTCACTATCAATTGCTATATCAAAATTATTTTTCATTGTTTTCATTTGTCCAAAAAAAAACCCATCGCCAGTTATGGGGATGGGTAAACCTTATTAATTAAATCAGACAGGCTTGGCCCTCTCCTAAGAGAGCTGCCACCAATTGCTTTGATTTAAAAATAACTTATTCATAATTGGGCAAAGTATCCCTTGTTATGCTTTGATGGTCAAGAAGAAGATAGAACTATAGTGAATAAAGAAGAGGCAGAATAATCGAGAATGAGACCCACATGATGACAGCTAATGGAAATCCAACTTTTACAAAATCATTGAATTTATAACCGCCAGCACCCATTACTAATAAGTTTGTTTGGTAACCAATTGGGGTAACAAAACTCATATTGGCGCCAAATAATACAGCGAGAACAAAAGGCTCAATAGGGGCACCCAGTTGTTGTCCTATGCTAATTGCAATTGGAGTGCCAATCACTGCAGCCGCATTGTTAGAAACAACATTCGTCAGGATTGCCATCACTAGCATCAGTGTGCTTAAAATCATTGGAATGCTCATTGCCTGTGTTAAAAAGACAAACATTTCAGCTAAAAAAGCAGAGCCGCCAGTAATCTCTAATGCAGTTCCCAGGCTGAGGCTAGCCACAATCAACATGATGATTGGTATATTCATGGCATTACCAACATCACTCCATTTGATAATTTTTGTCACTAACATCACACCCAATCCCACCAAAGCTGCAACAGAAATAGGCAATAAGCCTGAAGCTGCAAACCCAACAATGCCCAACATAATATAGAGTGGCACATAAGCTTTTTGCCCTGAAGGCATGGGCGAGTCGCTTTCAATCACCAACATATTCGCATTGGTTTTTAGGTTTGCTATTGATTCTTCTTCGCCTTGCACCAAAATTACATCGCCAGGGTTCAGTCTTTTTGAGGTGATGTCTCCACTCACTTCTGAGGCAGTCCTACCTGAATGAATTGCAATGGGGAGAAGGTTGAAGCGTTGAGCGAAACGTTGGGCATTTAACGTTGAACGATCTAAAAAAGAACCTGCTGTGATCACCACTTCGGCCAGATGAGTATATTCTTGCCCTATTTCTTCTTCTGAATCAATTGCCCCATCTTCTTCTTCATAGAGGGTAAGCCCAAGAAGACCTTCAAACTCCTTAAGTTTTTCTATACTGCTTTTAACGTAAATTCGATCTCCAGGCTCAAAAATAATTGAAGGTATTTTGGCCACAAAAAGACTGTCCGATCTTTTTATTTTTTGAACATCAAAGTCTTTGCCCGCTTTATCCATAACATCCAACAATGTTTTTCCATTGGGGTAACTGTCTTCATTGACATAAAGAACGGCTTCAAAAATTCTAGTCTTGGCTTGGCTTTGTCTTGGTTTGTTATCCGGTAAGTACTTAGGAGCAATTAACCATAAAAACAACATGCCTATACTTCCCGCTATTAAAACAGGGATCATGAAATCGAATAACTGAATCTGCTCTTGCCCCATATCATTGGCAATCCCAACAACCAACAAATTGGTCGACGTTCCAATCGTGGTAGACATACCTCCAATCAATGTGGCCATGCCCATTGGCATCAATACCTTGGTTGAGCTAATATTAGCCTCTTTTGCTACAGCTATTAATGCAGGAATTAACATCACAACGATGGGGGTATTATTGATGAAAGCACTAAAAAAGGCCCCAAATAAAAGCACACCAAGAAAAGAGAGTTTGGGGTGTTTCACCCATGATTTAGATAACAAAGAAATCAAAGGCCTCAAAGATCCATTGACCTCAATGGCTTTCCCAACCGCAAGCAAAGCACAAATAGTCACTAAAGCTTCATTGCCAAAACTGTTTAAAAAGAGTGAAATTGGATCGCTATCAAATCCATTGACTTGCAATGGAAATAAATAAAACATGCTCAAAATAGTAATGAATATAATTAAACCAGAGGTTTCAATAGGAATGGAATCTCTTGAAAACAAATACAGTCCGACAACAGTTATCGTCATAACTGCAATTGCATGTAGACTTGGTAGATCTGGCATCATTATTTAATACGTGTTTTCATAGTGTTATAAGGATTATATATGCAAGCTGTTTTTTTAGATTATAAAACCGTGGACTCAGGCGATCTAGATTTATCTCCAATCTCTGATCTCTTACCTGAATTGATTGTTTATGAAAATACCAAAAATGAAGAAATTGCAGAAAGAATCAAATTTGCAGAAATCATCATCATTAATAAAATTGATCTGGATGCTTCACTACTATCAAAAGCACAGAATGCAAAATTAATCTGCTTGGTTGCAACCGGCACCAACAATGTGGATCTGGTGTCTGCTAAGAGTCTGGGTATTGCTGTTTGCAATATTAAAAATTACTGCACAGACTCCGTTGTGCAGCATGTTTTCTTATCCATCCTTGCCCTGCAACACAGCCTGCTAGATTATCAAATATCCCTCGATCAAGGGGCCTGGCAAAATAGTGCTCTCTTTAGCCTACTCAATCACCCAATTGCTGAATTACGCGCAAAAAAACTGGGTATTGTTGGCTTTGGTGTTCTAGGCAGTGGGGTTGCTAAAATGGCTGAGAATTTTGGGATGAAGGTTTTGATAGCTGAAAGCTTAGATAAAAACAGAGTGCAGAAAAATGATGCATCACATCGTATCAATTTTAATGAACTGGTTAAGGAGTCAGATTTTATTAGCTTGCATTGTCCTTTAACAGATCGCACAGAAAAATTATTCAACCAACCTGTGTTTGCAGCAATGAAAAACAATGCCTTTCTTATTAATACCGCCCGGGGTGCTTTGATTGAAGATGAAGATTTAATTTTGGCTATCAAAAACAAAGAGATTGCTGGTGCTGCTATTGATGTTTTTGATGAAGAACCTCCACCCTTAGACCATCCTTTAATTCGGGAATCCTTTCATAATTTGATTATCACACCACATATCGCTTGGGCTGCGGTTGAAGCAAGGCAGAGAGCGTTGGAATGTATCGCTGAGAATATTGATGCTTTTCTGAAAGACAAACCTATAAATGTTGTCAATGCATAAAGGTTATTAACCCTAGTACAAGGTGGTTTTTAAGTAGTACTAACCATATATTTGTTGAGGCAACCAAGTTACCAACTCTGGGAATAATGCTAATAAAATTAACATCAAGATCTGGATGCAAACAAAAGGAATTGCTCCCTTATATATAGAAGAGGTGGCCACTTCTTTAGGCGCCACCCCTCTTAAATAAAATAAAGCAAACCCGAAGGGCGGGGTTAAAAAAGAAGTTTGCAAATTGACAGCTATCATTATCCCTAGCCATATTGGGTCTATGCCAAATGCTAAGATTATTGGAGCCACAATAGGAACCACAACAAACGTAATCTCTATAAAATCCAAAACAAACCCTAAAAAAAACATAGCAACCATTACCACTATTAAGATTCCTACAACGCCACCTGGAACGGAGGTTAAAAATGATTGAACAAGCTCGTCGCCCTCGTATCCTCTAAAAACAAGAGAGAATATTGAGGCGCCAATAAGAATAAGAAAAACCATGCTTGTGAGTTTTGCTGTTTCCAAAGTAACCTCTTGCAAACCTTTAATGCTTAGTTGTTTTTTTATAAATGCTAAAAATAAAGCTCCTACAGCTCCTACGCCAGCTGCCTCAGTGATTGTTGCAACCCCACCAATGATAGATCCCAGAACTGCCAGTATTAAAAAAAGAGGTGGTAATAGAACAAAAAAGAGTTTCTGGAATAATGCCAATCCTTTTTCTTTTGATGGGTTGCCTGGTGGCATTTTAGAGGGGTTAAAAAAAGAAACACACACTATATAGATAGAATAAAGAAGCACCAATATTAAACCCGGTATGATTGCTCCGACAAATAAATCCCCCACTGAAACTGTATCGGGAGAATAAATACCCATTTTTAACTGGGCTTGCTGATAAGAAGAAGACAATACATCGCCCAATAAAACCAAGACGATTGATGGAGGAATAATTTGACCTAGTGTTCCAGATGCTGCAATGATTCCTGATGATATTTCAGGGGCGTACCCTCTTTTAAGCATCGAAGGCAATGCGAGCAAGCCCATGGTTACAACAGTTGCTCCTACAATGCCTGTACTGGCGGCCAAAAGCATACCAACCAAAGTAACCGACAAAGCAAGCCCACCTCGATAACGACCGAACAAAGAACTGAGTGTTTCCAATAATTCTTCAGCGATTTTTGCCCTCTCAAGAACAATACCCATAAAAACAAACAAAGGCACTGCAATCAGGGTTTCATTTGTCATAATCCCATATAATCGGCTGGGTAGAGCGGCTAAATAGCCGGATTCAAAGTTGCCAGTTATTAAGCCAAAACCTGCAAACAATAAAGCAACGCCGGCTAAAGTAAAAGCGACAGGATAACCAACAAGAAGCAAAATAATTGCTGTAAAAAATAATAAAACAGACTCAATCATTGTTTATTTTATCCCAAGAGTCTTTTGCACTAACTAGCCCCTCAAAGAAAAGCAGAAAACCGGTTACAGGAATAAATGATTTAAGCAGAGGAATAAAAGGATAGATTAATCCACCAGCGTCTTTTGAGGTTTCTTTGGTTTCCCAAGAAGCGCTTACGTAATCCAAGCTGCCCATTATTAAAAACAAAGCAATAGGGCATAGGCATAATAAACTGCCAACCAAATTCACTTTGTTTTTAGTTTTTTGGCTCCACTGGCGATAAAAGACATCAACGCGAACATGTGCATCCTGAGAAAAAGCATAGGGTGCCACTAAAAGAAAAACGGCTGCATGCATCCATGTGACTGATTCTTGAAGCCAAATCCAACCGAGACTAAAGCCATAACGAAGTAGCACAATAAAAAAAGTTACTAAAACCATCGCTATTAATAAATAACTGGCTGCAATTCCAATCAAGCGGTTCGTCGTCCTTAGGAGCTCAAAAAACTTATTAATAAAAGTCACAAAAAAATTAATCTTGCCAAAAAGAAGGGTGGAATAAGATCAATAATGCAAAAATTTCGAGCCTGCCCAAAACCATAGCAGCAATACAGATCCACTTAGGAAAGGTAAGAAGGCTTTGGTAATTAACCATCACATCACCCAAACCTGGTCCAAGATTATTTAAGGAAGCAGCAACAGCTGAAAAAGAAGTTATCTCGTCCATACCCGTTGCTAACATTGCTAATGTAAAACACACCAGAACTGCAACATAGGCAGAAATAAATCCCCATACTGAATCCAGTATGTTTTGATCAACACTTTGTTTATTGATCTTAACGGGTATCACAGCATTGGGGTGAATCAACTGTTTTGCTTCTTTTAAGCCTTGTTTTAATAGTATTAAACAGCGTGTCACTTTCAATCCGCCTGCTGTGGAACCAACACAACCACCAACAAAACTTAACATTAGTAACAGAAATGGAATAAAAATTGGCCACTGATAGTAGCCCGAGCTTGTGTATCCAGTAGTGGTTCCAATTGATATCACTTGAAAAAATAACTCTGAGAATGAAGTAAGATTATCCCCTGACATTAAAGTCAGTCCAGAAAACAAAACCACAATTAACAATAGTGAAGCATAGGCTTTAAACTCTGAATCAAGCAGGTAGTTTGAAAGTGTTTTATTCTTCCAAGCAAAAAAATGCAGAGAGAAGTTAACGCCAGCTAGTAGCATAAAAACAGATGCTACCCAGAAAATTTGTGGGTCGCCTTGATAAAAACCAAAGCTTGCATCGTGTGTTGAAAAGCCACCAATGGCTATCGTTGTTAAGCCGTGGCATATCGCATCAAAAAAACTCATGCCAGCAATCCAAAAACAGACAATACAGGTCAGTGTTAAGGCAAGGTATATTTTGCCTAAAGATTTTGCAGTTTCTTTTTGTCTCGGATTTAACTTAGCATCGCTCACCGAAGAAGCCGAGTCTGCTTTATAGAGTCGCATACCACCAACGCCCAGTAATGGCATAATAGCAACCGCGAGAACCACTATACCCAAGCCGCCCAACCATTGGAGTTGTGCCCTATAAAATAATAGTCCTTTGGGTAAAAGATCTAAATTACTCATTACTGTAGCGCCTGTGGTAGTCAGGCCTGAGGTTGATTCAAAAATAGCATCCGTTATAGTCAAGGAACTTGCTGGCAGCATTAAGAATGGGATGGAGCCAAAAAGAGCTAGAGTAATCCAAAAGAGCGCCACAATAATAAAGCCTTCATGCAAGCGTATGTCTGTTCCTGCTGATCTGCTTGGAAACCATAAAAGACAACCTGCGATTAAAGTAAATACAAAGGATGCGAGAAAAGACGAGGCAGTGTTAACATCGCCATCTATGAGGGACGCTATAAAAGGCAATAACATCGAAAAACTAAAAAACATGACCAGCGTGCCTAATAGTTTTTGTACTGACTTTAAATTATTCAATGTCATGTTTTAATCAATGTTAAAAATAAATATTACCTACTCAAACAAAGTTTCTATTTCAGCAACAGCCTCTCTGTTTGAAATAAATACAATAACATGATCATCAGGTTGAATAATAGTTGTGTGGTGAACCGCTCTTATCTCCCCTTCACTGGAAACAACTGCAGTAATAAAAGAACCCTCCGGTAAAACTATCTTCTCAATTGACTTGCCAACGACTTTTGAATTCTCACTATCATGAGCAATGGCCTCCAAGGCTTCTGCATTGCCCCTTTTAAGAGTGTGTACTTTCACCACATCGCCTTTACGAACATGGGACAAAAGAGAACTAATGGTAATTTCTTCAGCAGAAAATGTAACATCAATGGTTTCTGCTTCAGCGAGTCCAGAATAAGAAGCCTTATTGATCAGGGCAAACACTTTTTTTGTTCCTAGTTTTTTAGCAACCATCGATGATAATAAATTGGCCTCTTCTGAGTTTGTAACAGCAACAAAAACATCGGTGTTATGAACATTTTCTTCTGTAAGTAAAACATCATCCGCTGCATCCCCTTTGAGGACGATTGTTGTTTCAAGCTGCTCAGCTAGTTCTTTCGCTCTCTCAACAGATTTTTCAATTAGTTTGACTTGATTGCTTCTTTCTAGACGGGCTGCTAATTTTAGACCTATTTTACCGCCGCCTGCTATCATCACGCTTCTTACCCTCTCATGATCCTGGTTAAACTCTATAATTAAATCATCAATATCATCCGGTGAAGCTATAAAATAAACTTCGTCTTTTTCTTGGACAACGGTGTTTCCATCAATATTAATAATGTCTCCATCGCGATAAATGGCTGAAATCCGAACCTTCTCATTTCCCAAGTGTTCATGAAGTGCTCGAATTGGGTTGCCAACAAGAAATCCTTGTTGCTTCGTTTTTACTCCCACCATTCTTAACCTTCCTTCAGCAAAATCAAGCACTTGAAATGCGCCAGGATGTTGAATTAATTCCGCTATATAGCTGGTAATTAGTTCTTCTGGATTGATGTAATGATCCACTGGAATTTCAGACTCTGAAAATAAATCCTCATTATCTGAATACTCTGATGCCCTAATCCTAGCTATTTTTGTTTGGGTATTGAAAAGAGTTGAAGCTATTTGGCAGGCAATCATATTGACCTCATCACTGCTGGTGAGTGCTATCAGCATATCAGCAGTATCAGCGCCTGCTGCCTTTAAGATGTTAGGATACGACGCGTTTCCTTCAACTACTCTTAGATCTATTGTATTGGATAGTTTATTTAATTTTTCCAGATCAGTATCGACAATGGTTATTTCATTGTCTTCTTCTTTTGCAAGTTGTTTTGCGGTTGTTGAACCAACTTGTCCTGCACCTAATATTAGAATATTCATGGCTATATATAGTTCCTATTTTACATCAATTTTAGTTTTGCGTACCCCAAAACTAACCATTTTATACCCTCGTATTCAAAATTAATTTGAGCTCTTGCATTATCTCCATCGCCTTCTATTGCTAAAACTACGCCTTCACCAAACTTTGAATGTGAAACACGCTGCCCAAGCCTCATGCCTGATTTGTTTTTTTGTTTTACTTGGGGTTTTAAATAAGGCCTGGATGCAGCCACTCCATTATTAGATGTATCGTCTATTAACGCCTCTGGAATTTCCATTAGAAACCTTGAAGGTTGGCTGTAGTTGGTTTGACCATGCAACATTCGTTGTCCTGCATAACTGATATAAAGTTTTTCCATTGAGCGGGTGATGGCGACATAACAAAGCCTTCTTTCTTCCTGTAAGCCTCCAGGATCTAGTTGCGAACGCTGATGTGGAAAGAGACCATCCTCCATACCGGCAATAAACACCATATTAAACTCCAGGCCTTTTGCAGAATGCATGGTCATCAGCTGCACGCACTCTTGAAACTCAGATGCTTGGTTGTCAGTGGACTCAAGTGCGGCATGTGATAAAAAGGATTCAAGTGGGGTCACCTCCTCTTCTTCCAGAAGTGGTCGGTATCCATAAGCTGCATTGATTAACTCAGATATATTGTCCATTTTTGTTTCTGATTTCTCTGTTTTTTTCTTTTTTAGATAGCCAATAAGCCCCGATAATTCAATACACTTTTCAAATTGTTTAGACAGGTCTAGGTCTTTAATAGATTTCTCTATGTTTTTTATTTGATGCAAGTATTCCATTACTGATTTTTGTGCTCTTGAACTCAATAATGAGTGTTGAATCATTTGAGAAGCAGCAGCAAACATTGAGATATTTTCTTTTTTAGAGAACTCCCTTATGTCTCCCATAGTCTTTGCGCCAATTCCCTTGGGTGGCATATTGGCAGCCCTCTCAAAAGCAATGTTGTCATTATTGTTAACCACTATTCTTAGATAAGCCAAGACATCTTTAACTTCAGCCCGGTCAAAAAATCTAAAACCTCCATAAACCCTATATGGAATGCTGTGCTGCAATAAAGCTTCTTCAATCACCCTAGATTGTGCATTGGAACGGTAAAGTATAGCGATGTCATCCAACGCTATTTTTTTACTTCTAGCTAAGATGGTTTCTATTATATTGCGAGATTCTTCATACTCATCGTAATTGCCATGAAGTTTAATTAATGGGCCGTCTTCCGCCTCCGTCCATAGTTTTTTCTCCATTCGATCATCATTGTTCTCAATGATGGCATTTGCTGCATCCAAAATAGTTTTTGTCGACCGGTAGTTTTGTTCGAGTTTAATCAGGCGGCTGTTCTGATAGTCTCTTTGAAAACGAGCCATGTTTGCAGAATTGGCTCCCCTCCATTTATAGATTGATTGATCATCATCACCCACAACGAATGTGGATGCTTTGTTTCCAGACAGCAGTTTAATCCATTGGTACTGAATCTCATTGGTATCTTGGAACTCGTCCACCAAGATGTGTTGAAATCTTGATTGGTAATGATCAAGAATTTCTTTTTTATTCTTTAGTGTTTCAAAGCAACGCAATAAAAGCTCTCCAAAATCTACTAGACCAGACTGTTCGCAAACATTTTCATAAGCTTTATATATCTCAGTAAAGTCCTTTCTGGATGGATCTATTTTGGATTGATTTGCTCGAACCCCTTGGTCTTTTTGTGTGTTGATATACCACTGTATTTCTTTAGGGGGGTAATACACCTCATCTAATGACATGCTTTTAATTAATCGCTTGATTTGTCGATGTTGGTCATCGGAGTCTAGGATTTGAAAGTTTTGCTGCAACCCTGCTTCTTTCCAATGCAGTCTTAAAAACCTATGGGCCAACCCATGAAAGGTTCCAACCCACATCCCTCTAGTATCCACATTCAGCATGTCCTTGATTCTATTATTCATCTCATTGGCAGCTTTATTGGTAAAAGTAACTGCTAGAATGCTATGCGGTGAAACAGACTCAACACCAATCAACCAGGCAATTTTATGGACCAACACTCTAGTCTTGCCGCTGCCCGCTCCTGCCACAACCAAGATGGGTTGCTTGCCGCTGGTTACTGCTTCTTTTTGAGGATCATTTAACTGTCCTAGTATTTGCTCGCCTTCCATATCAGGGGTCTTATTGTCTATATTTAATTGAGTATAGAAGATTGATAAATGATAACAATAAGATTGCAGCAAAAGCATTGTGTGCTGTCGCAAGAGAAAGGTTAATACTAGTCCAAACCATAACCACCCCTATTGTTAGTTGAATAATAAGTGCTGCTAAAAAGTATTTTGCCGCAGATTTAACTGCTTGATGATTGTCTTTTAAGTATTTTAAACCAATGCCTCCAAGTAAAAAGAATGCGACCACAGCTCCCAATCGATGGGTGAAATGTAT
>Ga0209403_10001098_pt1 | contig 36234 bp, 38 predicted proteins | sample ArcticOcean_MG_C_8_FD_187440 | JGI IMG/M metagenome (GOLD analysis project Ga0209403, IMG submission 187440) | Marine microbial communities from western Arctic Ocean - ArcticOcean_MG_CB11_86 (SPAdes) (version 2) | ecosystem: Environmental > Aquatic > Marine > Oceanic | place: Arctic Ocean...
CTGGGGCGGCTGGCGCGGGCTCTGCTACAGGGGCATCTGGCACGGCCTCAGCAACCACCGCCGGAGCGGGCTCGGGCACTGGGGCGGCTGGCGCGGGCTCTGGCGGAGCAGGTTCTGCAGGTTCCGCCGGTTGAGGCGCCGGTTCCGGAGCTGGCAGAACTGGGGCTGGCACGCCTCCCTCTTCCACTGCCTCAGCAATATTCAGGCCTTCCGGAGGGCCAACCTCTGCCGCGGGTTCCTCTGGTGGCAATGGCTCCGCCGGAGCCAAGCCCAGGTCAGCCGGCGCACCGGCGACCCGATCGGCGACCGGGTCTTCGGTCGGTCGATTGGAAATCACTCCAGCGGCAAGAAGAGCGCCGACGCAAAGGGCAGTAAGGGCGACAGCGGTAAAATTTCCGCGCACTTTGACTCACATGCAAGGTGTTGTGGGCACGTGGCGGCACCTTACTCGATTTATCCCGGGCGTAAAAGTGTTGCTGACGCTTTTTGCGTAGCTGTCAGTGGATCTCCCCTGGACGCCAGGGCCACATTTGCTCAAAGTGACGCGCTTTTGGCACGGGAAGGGAATTTTTCCTTGGCGACGATGGAATCAGTCTGTGTGTATTGCGGGTCACGCACCGGCAATGATCCCGCCCACCGGGCTCTGGCCCAGGAATTAGGCACGATCATGGGGCAGCGGGGCATTTTGTTGGTCTACGGCGGCGGTCGCGTCGGTCTAATGGGGGTGGTCGCCGACGCAGTCCTGGTGGCAGGCGGAGACGTGGAAGGGGTGATCCCCGAGGCCCTGCACGCATCCGAAGTCGGCCACGACGGGGTGGGCACCCTGCACATAGTCGGCAGCATGTCGGAACGCAAAGCCAAGATGTTTGCCCTGGCAGACGGATTTGTCGCACTACCCGGCAGCACCGGCACCCTGGACGAGGTCATCGACATTTTGACCTGGCGCCAACTGAATTTTCATACCAAGCCGCTAGTGTTGGTGGACCAAACGTATTGGACGCCGTTCATCGATCTGATGTCCCATACGGATGCCCAAGGGTTTGGCCACGGGGACTCGAGCACCCTGTATTCGGTGGTGGATACGGCAGCGGAGGCCATACCCACATTGGAGGCCGCACCCCCCGGGACCACAACGGCCCCGATTGAGTCACTTTAGGATCTAAGGAATCGAGAGTTAGGAGCAGATCAAAGCATGGATCGAATTAAAGTCGCGAACCCAGTAGTGGAATTGGACGGGGATGAAATGGCCCGGATTATGTGGTCGTTCATCAAGACCAAACTGATCCTGCCCTATCTGGACCTGACCCTGGAATCCTATGATTTGGCCATGGAGAACCGCGACGCCACCGACGACAAGATCACGGTGGAGGCGGCCGAGGCCATCCAACGGGTGGGGGTTGGGGTCAAGTGCGCGACGATTACTCCGGACGAAGCCCGGGTCGAAGAATTTGGGCTGAAGCGCACGTACCGATCCCCCAACGGCACCATCCGCAACATTTTAGGGGGCACGGTGTTCCGCGAGCCCATCGTCTGCAAAAACGTGCCGCGATTGGTGCCCGGGTGGACCGACCCCATCATCATTGGCCGCCATGCCTTTGGCGACCAATACCGGGCCACTGATTTCTTGGTGGATGAACCCGGCACCCTGACCATGACCTTTGTGCCCGCCAGCGGGGCTGAGCCGATCACCCGGGAAGTGTTCGAATTTCCAGAACCCGGCGTGGCGCTGGGCATGTACAATTTGGACGAATCGATCCGCGGGTTCGCCCGGGCATGCATGAACTACGGCCTGGGCCGAGGCATGCCGGTCTATCTGTCCACCAAGAACACCATCCTGAAGGCCTATGACGGGCGCTTCAAAGATCTGTTCCAGGAGGTATTCGATGCCGAATTCGCCAGCGATTTCGCGGCCAAGGGATTGATTTATGAACACCGTCTGATCGACGACATGGTGGCCCAGGCGTTGAAAAATTCCGGCAATTTCGTTTGGGCCTGCAAAAACTATGATGGCGATGTGCAGTCTGACATTGTCGCCCAGGGGTTCGGGTCCTTGGGGCTGATGTCATCGGCGCTGATGACCCCCGATGGCAAAATCGTCGAAGCCGAAGCCGCCCACGGCACCGTCACCCGCCACTACCGCCAACACCAGGCGGGCAAGGAAACCTCCACAAACCCCATCGCCTCGATCTTTGCCTGGACCCGGGGCCTGGCCCATCGCGCCGCCCTGGACGAAAACGCGGAGTTGGCGGAATTTGCAGCAACCCTTGAACGGGTGTGTATTGAAGCGGTTGAAGGCGGATCCATGACCAAAGACTTGGCGTTGCTGATTGGTCCCGATCAGCAATGGCTCACCACCAATGGATTTTTGGACGTGCTGGATCAGCGCCTGCAATCAGAAATGAGCTAGGCCTCAGCAGAAATTGCAGCTTCCAAAGCGACCAACGCCGCGTCGCCAGCATCGGCATTGGGGCCGCCGCCCTGGGCCATGTTTGGGCGGCCACCGCCACTCTTGCCGCCCAATGCCTCGACCCCGGCGCGGACTAAATCCACAGCGCTGAATTTATCCGTCAAATCATCGGTGACGCCGACCACCAGGGACGCTTTGCCATCTGAAGCGGCAACCAAGGCATAGATGCCCGGGCCGGATTGCTTTAACTCGTCGACCATGCCCTTTAGATCTTTGGGGGAAACACCATCGACAACGCGGCCATCAAACCGCACGCCGGCGATTTCTTTGATTGGCGTGTCGGCACCCGTGGCGCCGCCGCTTGATCCGCCCATGGCAAGTTGCTTGCGGGCTTCGGCGAGTTCGCGATCCAGGCGTTTGCGCTCGTCCATCAAGGCGCCAACCCGGTCTACCAAATCCCCCGGCGCGGCTTTCAAGGCTGCGGCGGCGCTGCGGACCAGATTTTCTTGGTCCCAAGCGTAGTCGGAAGCGCCCTGACCGGTGAGGGCCTCGATGCGCCTGACCCCTGCGGCCACGGCGGCCTCGGCGATGATTTTGAATGCCCCGATGTCGCCGGTGCGGCCCACGTGGGTGCCGCCACACAGCTCGGTGGAATAGAAATTGTCCGATTCGGTCGCGTAGCCCATTGAAACGACGCGAACTTCGTCGCCGTATTTTTCGCCGAACAGAGCCATCGCCCCCTGCTCCACCGCCTCGTCGGGGCCCATGATCAATGTGCGTACTTCGGCGTTGTTGCGGACCTGGGCATTCACCGCGCGCTCGATGCGCGCCAGTTCGTCGGAAGTGACTGGCTTCGGGTGACTGATGTCGAACCGCAGGCGATCCGCGGCCACCAACGACCCCTTTTGGGTCACGTGATCGCCGAGCTCGTCGCGCATGGCGGCATGCAACAGATGGGTCGCCGAATGGTTCACCCGCAATTTGGTACGCACAGAATTGTCCACCCGCAATTCGGCCACGTCGCCGGTACGCACCTCCCCTTTGGTCATAGTGCCGTAATGCACATGCAAATCACCCAGCTTCTTTTTGGTGTCGCGGACCGAGATTTCCGCCCCGCCGGCCACGGCAATCATCCCAGCGTCGCCTTCTTGGCCCCCCGATTGGCCATAGAACGGTGTTTGGTTGGCGATGACCGCGACCTCGGTGCCTTCCGGGGCCCTGGCGACCGCCGCACCATCGGTGACGATGGCATCAATACGACCTTCGGCGACCTCGGTTTCGTAGCCCAAGAATTCTGTGGCGCCAAATTCTTCGCGCAGGTCGAACCATACGCTTTCCTCGGCCTCCTCGCCGCTGCCTGACCAGGCGGCACGGGCGGCTTGGCGCTGGCGTTCCATAGCGGCATCGAACCCAGCGGTGTCGACCCCCATGCCTTTGGCCCGCAGGGCATCTTGGGTAAGGTCCAGGGGAAATCCGTATGTGTCGTAAAGCTTGAAGGCTTCTTCCCCGGACAGATCGCCCTTGCCCCCGATACGCGCCACGGCGTCATCCAGGAACGACAGACCGCGGGCCAAGGTTTCGCGGAAACGCACTTCCTCCAATTTCAGAGTTTCGGTCATCAGCTTCTGGGCCCGCACCAATTCCGGAAACGCCGCCCCCATGGCGTCCACCAGGGCAGGAACCAATCGGTGCATCAGCGGGTCTTTCGTCCCCATTATATGGGCGTGGCGCATGGCCCGGCGCATGATCCGGCGCAGCACATAGCCGCGGCCCTCGTTGGACGGCATCACCCCATCGGCCATCAAAAAACTCGTGGAACGCAAGTGGTCGGCGATGACCCGGTGGGAGTTGGCATGTTCACCCCCCGGGGCTTGGCCGGACACTTCTGCCGACGCATCAATCAAGCCTTTGAACAGATCAATGTCGTAGTTGTCGTGAACGCCTTGGAGAACCGCGGCGATGCGTTCCAACCCCATGCCGGTGTCGATCCCAAGTTGTTTTAGTTCCACCCGTTCTTCGGCAGAGATTTGGTCGTACTGGGTGAAAACCAAATTCCAAATTTCAACAAAGCGATCGCCGTCTTGGTCGGGACTACCGGGTGGGCCGCCAGGGATGTCATCCCCATGATCAAAAAAAATTTCGGAACAGGGTCCACAGGGTCCAGTCTCGCCCATGCTCCAAAAGTTGTCGGCGCTATCATTTCGTAGAATGCGTTTTTCCGGTAGCCCAGAGATTTTCTTCCACAGATCGAAGGCGGGGTCATCGTCGATATACACGGTCACCAATAACCGGTCGGTATCTACGCCAAAATTCTTGGTCAGCAGCGTCCAGGCGCCTTCGATGGCTTCTTCTTTGAAATAGTCGCCAAACGAGAAATTCCCGAGCATTTCAAAAAACGTGTGATGGCGGGTGGTGAACCCGACGTTTTCCAGATCGTTGTGCTTGCCACCGGCCCGCACGCATTTTTGCGAGGTAACGGCGCGGGAATAGGGCCGGGTTTCCTCCCCAGAAAAGACGTTTTTGAATTGCACCATGCCCGCGTTGGTGAACAACAACGTGGGATCGTTGTGGGGAACCAGCGGGCTGGACGGGACTACTTCGTGGCCGCGATCGGCAAAAAACCCTAGGAATTCCCGGCGGATGTCGGCGGCGCTCTGCATGGAGCCTTTATACAGGGAGTTTTGTTAAATCAGCCCCTAAGAAACGCAAGGGGTGTGCGTAAACCCCAAGCAAATGCTGAGGAGACCCGGTGACTCCCAACACCGAGCCCCCTCTTCGCGGGTAGAAAACTGTATTTTGGACTAACTGGTGGCCTTCCCCACCTCCTTCAGATCAGGGGGATTGGACGATGCGTCGCCATCGTTGTGGGCTTCCTTTCTGCCGTCCGCAGGACCGCGAATGGCAGCTTCGATGGCATCGGCAACAACCAGATTTTCGGCCAGGAAGGTCTTGGCGTTTTCACGGCCCTGGCCAATGCGCTGGCTGTCATAGGAATACCACGACCCGGATTTTTCAACGATGCCCGAGGCTACCCCCATATCCACCAATTCGCCGGTCTTCGAGATGCCTTTGCCAAACATGATGTCGAATTCGATGATCTTGAACGGCGGCGCTACCTTGTTTTTCACCACCTTGACCCTAGTCTGGTTGCCGACCACCTCGTCCCGGTCCTTGATGGCGCCAATGCGGCGGATTTCTAGGCGCACAGAGGCGTAGAACTTCAGGGCGTTGCCGCCGGTGGTGGTTTCCGGGTTGCCGAACATCACCCCGATCTTCATGCGGATCTGGTTGATGAAGATGACCATGCAATTGGATTTGGCTATGGAGGCCGTGAGCTTGCGCAAGGCCTGGCTCATCAACCGGGCCTGGAGCCCCATGTGCGAGTCACCCATTTCGCCTTCAAGCTCGGCTTTGGGCACCAATGCGGCCACGGAATCGATGACGATCACGTTGATGGCGCCCGATCGCACCAGGGTGTCGGTGATTTCCAAGGCCTGTTCGCCGGTGTCGGGCTGGGAAATCAGCAATTCTTCGGTATCGACCCCCAATGCCTTGGCATACACCGCGTCCAACGCGTGTTCAGCGTCGATAAAGGCACACACGCCGCCAGCCTTCTGAGCCTCGGCCACCGTGTGCAGGGCCAATGTGGTTTTGCCGGAGGATTCAGGGCCATAAATTTCGACCACCCGGCCCTGGGGCAAGCCGCCGATGCCGAGGCCCAAATCAAGGCCGATCGAGCCGGTGGAGATCGCTTCGACATCATTAATGGCAGAGTCCCGCTGGCCGAGCTTCATGACCGAGCCCTTGCCATGGCTGCGGTCGATCTGGCTGAGCGCTGCTTCCAGTGCTTTGTTTCTGTCCACGTTTCCCGTTTCGATGATTTTAAAGGCCGGTTCTGCCATCTGTGCTCTCCTTTTATTTCATATGCAACGGCTCAGGACCACCGCTGCCTTGGGTCATCTGCTGGTGGGAGCCTGGTTGAAACCCATTCAACGCCCCCTTGCCTGCGCACAAATGTGCATGGTTTGTTCTCCAGTGCAAGCAAAATCAGGAAGACTCTGATTGGTAAAGGTTTTTTGCGTCAAGTTCTTGGCATGTTCATGGTGTAATTAAGCCGATTTTCCCTCGCCAACTACGAACCAATGGCTACCCTCCACCCTGGGGCGCACGGACGGGTTGCGCCTAGGTGGTGGCACGAATCAGAGTCGGCCCTATGTTTAAAAAATTTCGCCTCGAGATTGTCGCCGCTCTAATTAGCTTGGCGGTGAACATGAGTTTAAGCGGTATTTATCAGTTTTTTCCCAATCAGGGAGCGTGGTTTATTGGGTCAGCGGTAGTTGTTACATCAATGATCGTCTTCCACTGCCATTCATTTCCCTGTCTCCAATTTTCATTCTGGTTTGGTGCGACTCTGTATTTGGGAACGGCCCCGGCGCGGACAGAGAGGTGATCACGGAATCGTGCGTTCACGCATTACGGGTTGTCGCCGGGTTGTCGGAATTCTCCCAGAACCTCGACAGACCCAGCATCCCGGGATTGGCTTAACGCTTTGCGCACATCGTCGGGGGTCCAGCCGGCATCGCGCAGGGCCACCAGAGCGGCGGCGCCATCCCGGGTGGCCAAGGGTTGGCCGTCGGCACCGGTGATCCGTCGGTGGTGATAATAGTCCGGCACCGGCAGGTCCAGCAGGACCTGTAACAAGCGGTGCACATGGGTGGCCGGAAACAGATCGTCCGCCCGGGTCACCAGGGTCACACCCTGAAAGGCATCATCGACAGTCACCGCCAAATGGTAGCTGGTGGCGAGTTCCTTGCGCGCCAGCACCACGTCCCCCAGATCCCCTGGGCGGGCCTCGATGGTCCCCGCATCGCTGTCGTGCCAGGTCAATGGCCCGCCTGGACCCCCTGCCCGATCTTTGGTGGCGGCGACCTCCATCGCCCGGTCCATGGCAAGGCGCAAAGCGTGGGGCTCGCCGGCGGCCATGCGCGCCTGGCCTTCGTCTAGCGACAGCCCATGACACAGGCCCGGATAAAGGGGCCCCAAGGGACCATGAAGGGCATGGACGCTGTCCGCGACCTCGGCCCGGATATCGGCGCGGGAGCAAAAGCACGGATACAGCAGGCCGAGCGCCCACAATTGGTCCAGGGCCGCGGCATAGGCGTCGCCACGCTCTGACTGGCGGAGCACCGGACCATCCCAATCCAGGCCCAGCCAGCGCAGGTCTTCCTCGATGGCTTCTTCGAACACCGCGCGCCGGCGAAACCCATCGATGTCTTCGATGCGCAACAGAAACCGGCCGCCCGCGTGCCTCGCGGCGTTGTGGGCGACCTGGGCCGCGTAGGCATGGCCTAAATGCAGATGACCACTGGGGCTGGGGGCGAAGCGGGTGACCACGAGGTCTGACATGGCGACACCCTATCCCAGAAGCCAATGGCTTCGACCAAAATCGCCGAGGCTTTGGGCTTGGGGTTGGTGGTGTGGCCTAGGAATGGAGGGAGTCGGAGCTAAGAGATAATTTGAAGGAGGCTCCCGTCACTGTGGCCATGGATTCCGCGCCAAAATTTGGCAACTTTAGCTGACGTGTCGTGCGGGCATGACCTGACCCATTTGGAATGACAGAACAAGGACTTCAGCACGTGGATGCTAGTACCAACTCAGACTCGCTCTCTGCGGAATTCCCCTTCAAATCGAAATCCGTGGAGGTTCATGGCTCAAAGATGAACTACATCGATATCGGTGAGGGGGAACCAATTCTGTTCCTGCACGGGAACCCGACATCATCGTACCTTTGGCGCAATATCATCCCCCACCTAAGCGGACAGGGCCGATAGATCGCGGTCGATTTGGTCGGCATGGGAAATCCGATCATCCAGATATTTCCTACCTATATGACGACCACTACCGGTACGTTTCTGGATTCATCGACGCCTTGGAGATCGGCGCGGAGCTAGCCAAGTAGCACGCCGCCCTTTGATCTGAAAATTTAAGGCGACAGCACCTCTTTTACCCGACCGGCGAGGTCCTTGAGGCTGAAGGGTTTGGGCAAGAACGAGTATTCCAGGCCCGGCTTCAGATTGCTTTCGAACACTTCCTGGGCGTACCCGGAAATGAAGATCACCTTCATGCCGGGTCGGCGGTTTTGGGCGATGGCCACCAAGCTGGGGCCATCCATGCCGGGCATGACCACGTCGGTGATCACCAGATCGATGCTTCCCTCGTAGTCGCCAAGCAGGTCCAGGGCTTCTTCGGCAGAGCCCGCCTGGAGCACCGTATAGCCCTTGTTTTCCAGAGCACGAGAAGCGAACCGGCGAACCGGGGCCTCGTCCTCCACCAGCAACACCACGGCCTTGCCAGTCAGGTCCCGGGCCGAGTCCGATTCTGCCTTGGCGGCTGCGGCCACAGTATCGGCCAGTGCTCCGACAGGCTCGTCGGCGGTTGGATCATAGCGCGGGAAGTAGATGCGAAAGACCGTACCCTGGCCGACGTGAGATTCCGGGATGATGAATCCGCCGGTTTGTTTGATGATTCCAAACACCGTGGAAAGGCCCAGGCCAGTGCCCTCGCCAATTTTCTTGGTGGTGTAGAAGGGCTCAAAAATTTTCACCAGATTGTTCGGGTCGATACCCACGCCGGAATCGGTCATCTCGATGGCCACATAATCCCCCGGCGGCACCACATCAAAACCCTGCAAACGGACTTCTTGGTCCAGCACCCGGTTAAAGGTTTGGATGGTGAGTTTGCCGCCCTCAGGCATAGCGTCCCGGGCGTTGACGGCCATGTTGATGATGACTTGTTCCAACTGGCCCTGATCGACCATGACGGTTCCCAAATCGCGGCCATGGATCATATCCAGTTCGATGTGCTCGCCGATCAGCCGGCGCACCAAATTGACCAATTCAGCCAAGACATCGGTCAGGTCAATTTCCGTGGCATTCAAAGTCTGGCGACGGGAGAACGCCAAAAGCTGGCGCACCAAATTGGCCGCACGATTGGCGTTCTGTTTGATTTGCATGATGTCGGCGAAATCCTGATCGCCGGGCTGGTGGTGCAACAGCAACAGGTCGGAATAGCCGATCATGGCAGTGAGAAGATTGTTGAAATCGTGGGCGATGCCCCCGGCCAGTTGGCCCACAGCCTGCATTTTTTGCGACTGGGCAAATTGCACCTCTAGCTTTTTCTGTCCGGTGGTATCGACGATATAGACGATCAAATCGTCGCCCACACCTTCGCCAGTACGGCGAATAAACAGTTGAGCCGTGCGCTCGCCGGGACCGATGAACGAGATCTCTATGGAGTCGTCCTCGGCGTCACCAATGCGTGATTTCCGCATCAAGGTGTCGACATTTTTGCGATCTTCGTCGTCGATTAAATCCAGGAACAGCGCGGGCGCGGACCCAACTCCCTGTTCCTGGGCCATGGTGCGAAACGCGGCGTTGGTTTCTACCATATCCCCAGAACCATCGACCATGACGATGCCCACCGGTGCGAAATCAAAAAACCGTCGGAAGCCTTCCTCGGCCCGACGCAGGGTTTCTTCTAGCTCCCGCTCCTCGGATAAATCCCGAGCAACCGACCGAGTATGAACCGCCGGGCTTTCCCCATCGAACGCTGCACCTTGGCTGATGTACACCGGCCGCGTTTTACCGGACGGGGACACCAGTTTGACCTCCCCCTCCCATTGCTCGGCCCAGGATTTGGGCAACACTTTGGTGGAATCGGCTGGGCGTATAAAATCGTCGATCAGAACGCCGTCGGCCACCATGCGGTCGGGATCTTGTTCCAGCCACCGCGCCAGCACTTCGTTCACCAAGCGAAACCGGCCCTCTAAATCCACGGAAAACAAGCCCACCGGGGCATGGTCAAAGAAGTCCGCCAGGCGGCCCAATTCTTCCCGGGCAGCTTTGGCCACTTCACGTTCAGCAGTGACATCGGCCACCGACCACACCACATGGCCCGGCATACCGGCTAGAGGATAGCCCACCACCCCCAACCACCAGCGCGACCCATCGGCCTGGGTAGTGGCAAAATCTTCCCGGGAGGTGGCCCCCGCAGAGGCCCGGGCGGCCAAGCGCGTGAGCCGGTCGCGGGTGTCTTGGTTGTCATCGAAGGCCGAGGCCAAGGGTACCGCTCGTCGGTCGGTTGCCCCGGCCATGGCGCGAAATGCAGCGTTGGCAAAAATCACCGAACCCGAGGGATTGGTGACCAAACGCCCATCCACGTCTTCCAACATGGCCGTGGCGATGGCCCGTCGCACCGGTGCCGGCGCCACCAGAGCACGGCGAAAAGTGAATACCGCGCCGGTGGAAGCCAGGATGATCAGCGCCCCCGCTCCAGCCGCCGCTAAATTTGGAATTTCGGGGCCGATCATCAGCGCGCCAATGCCACCCAGCGCGCCGACAGTCAGAACAATGCCAAGCCCAAGAATCGCTTTTGCCGACCCGCTTCCCGTGGTCTGAGGGCTTAAGCGTCTGGTCGGGTTTTGGGCGAGGGAGGTCACTGATTTACGCCGTTTGTTTCGGCCGCATCATGGGATGGCGGCGCAGCTTGAACACATAGCTGATGACTTCCGCCACCGCCTTGTAGTGTTCCAAGGGGATCGGTTCGTCGATTTCCGCTGCCGCAAACAAGCCGCGTGCCAGGGGTGGGTTTTCGACAATGGGAATATTGTTTTCGGTGGCCAAGTCGCGGATCCGTTTTGCTACCAAATCGGCGCCCTTGGCAACGACGATGGGCGCATCCATTTCCTCATGTTCGTATTTCAACGCGACCGCAAAGTGCGTCGGGTTGGTGACCACCACCGTGGCTTCCGGCACCGCCGCCATCATTCGGGTGCGGGAGCGCTCCATTCGCAATTGGCGAATGCGCGCCTTGATCATCGGATCGCCTTCGGTGTCCTTATGCTCATCACGAATATCCTGGACTGACATGCGCAATTTTTTGAGAGTCTCCCATCGCTGATAGGCGTAATCCGCCAAGGCGATCAAGGCCATCACGGACAGAACCGCCACCAGCATCCGCAAGGCGATATTTTCGGTGACTTGCAGCAACTGCATCAGTTCCAACGTCATCACCTGGGTAAGAATGTCCCGTTCCGGCCACACCACCAGAGCAACGGCAAACCCAACTACAAGAAGCTTGCCGATGTTTTTTATTAACTCGGCGATGGTCTTCAGCGAGAATTTTTGCTTCAGACCCATGATCGGATTAATCTTCTCGAATTTCGGTTTCAATTTTTCCAGGGTCAGCACCGGACGATGCTGAACCATGTTCGATCCGATTGCGGCGATCACCAGAATAGTCAAAGGGATCGCCAGCAATTTCGCTATGTCCGCGGCTAGGTTTTTCAACACCACGTGCAGAGTTGCCGGGTCTATACGAATATCGTGGGTATTTTCCATAAACCCGCGCAGGCCTTCTGTCATATTCAGCATGATCGGCCCAGCAAACAGCGCCACCGCTAATGTGCTGGCCGCGATCATCGCCCAGTTGCCAACTTCCTGGGATTTGACCACATCGCCCTTTTTGTGAGCGTCTTCCAGCTTTCGCGGAGTCGGTTCTTCCGTTTTTGATGACTTGTCTTCGTCGGCCATTCAAGTGTCCCGGCGCGCTTTGGCGCTTGAAGAAATTCTATTGAAGGATAAGCAGTTCAACAATTTGGGATTCAAAGTATCCCGCAAAAAATTCTACGGTCACCGCAAGCGTAACCCCTAGCAGGCCGAAGGCTACCCAAATTTGTAGGGGCATGACCACGAAAAAGATCGGCAGGGCTGGCATCAGCCGGGCAAGGACCCCCAAACTGATATTGTAAATTATGGCGTACACAATAAAGGGCGACGCCAATTGAATGCCCAGGGCGAAGGATCCGGACACAACGCGGACTGCAAGTTCGGTAAAATCACCCATGGGGGGCAGCTGGCCGGGCACAAAAAGTACATAGGAATCCGCCACGCCGCGCAGCATCAAGAAATGTAAATTCAGGGCGAAAATGACCACGGTCCCCAGGATCGACAGAAAACTTGCCACCAAAGCGCCTTGGATGCCTTGGGACGGATCCATGGTCAAGGCATAGGCCAAGCCAGATTTAAAGGCGATCACGGTCCCAGCCACATGCAGTGCGCTGGTCATCAGCCGCGCCAAACCACCGATCAACAGGCCAATCCCGATTTCACCGGAGATTAACAGCAGCAAGCCAAATGGCCCCTCGGGCATGGGAGGAATGGACGGCCCCAACAATGGCGCTAATGCCATGGTCACTCCCAAGGCGATAGGCAGGCGAACAAACATCGGTACATAGCGTTCGCCGAACCCCGGCATCACCATCAAGGCGGTGCCGATGCGCAGAAACAGCATCAAAAAAACGAAGAGCTCGGTCGTTAGAAGCTCGGCGAGCATTCAGAGGTGCCTGGGCCGAGGATTCAAGGAATGCTGGAGATCAAGTCCGCCATGCGAACCATGAAGTCCCGCAACATCACCGACATGCCGGGCAAGAAAACCAACAACGACGCGAACAGAGCCAATATTTTTGGTACAAAGGTCAGCGTCATTTCTTGAATTTGGGTAATCGCCTGAAACAGCGCGATGGTCACACCGGTGACCAGAGCCACCAGCATCAGCGGCCCGGAAACCCTCAGCAACACGAAAATCGCATCCCGGGCAACGTCTAGAACTTCGGCTCCACTCATTTTATGAGCCCGCAGTCGCTAGATCGGCATCCGAATGATTTCTTGATAGGCGTGAATGACCCTGTCGCGGATCGTCACCACAGTATCCAGAGTGATTTCGGCGTTGGCCACCGCGGAAACGATATCTACCAATTCCGCATCGTTATCCACCGCGGCAATCGTTTCCTTTTCCGCGAACAGGTGCGCATCGACAGTTTTGTCGGCGAATTCCCTCACCAAATCGGAGAATGCAGTGCCACCGGCCCCAGTGCCGCCGGCGTTGCCAGCGATGTTTACGGGCGCGACTGCACTAATTCCAATCTTATCCACCATTCTTAGATGCCTCCAATGTTCTCAGGTGCCTGAAAAAGATCCGGGATCGCCTAGCGCAGCACGTCGATGGTGCGCATCAACATGCTTTTGGCGGTCTCGATCATGGTCAAATTTGCTTCATAACTGCGCTGGGCTTCCCGCATATCCATCAATTCGGTCAGGGCGTTGACGTTGGGAAGGAAGACATATCCATCCTCGTCCGCAGCCGGATGGCCCGGGTCAAACCGTTTAGGGAAGTCCGCGGTGTCTTTGTCCAAGTTGCCGACCTGCAGCACTTCCAAGCCCAGTTCGCGGTCCATGACGTTGGTGAAGGACAAAATCTGGCGTTGGTAGGGATCTTCACCCGGGCGCTGGCCCAGTGAATCGGCGTTGGCGATGTTCTGTGCGATCACTTCCATGCGCCGGCCTTGGGCCTTCATAGCGAATGCGGAAGCAAAAATTGATTTGATCAGTTCCATGTATCTCTCCCAATCCGGCCCGGCGCTATCTGCCCAGCGCCGTGCGGATCATTCCGATGTGTTTTTTGTACAAAACGGTCATAGTCTCGTAATTAATGCGGGTCTCAGCGACCTTCAGCATCTGTTCTTCAACCACCACTGCGTTGCCATTCGGGGCGATGCCATAGGTTTCGTCCTGAGTGCTAACCCGGAAGTTCCCCGTTTTCGACACGTCGCTGGGATTGAAATGCTTGGCGCTGGTTCCGGCCAGTTTTAATTTGCGGCCAGGGCTCAACAGATTGCCAAACTTGATTTCTTCAAGATCCCTTGGCCGATAGGCAGGGGTATCCGAATTAGCGATATTCTGAGCCAAGACTTGCTGGCGCTGGGTAAGCCACCCCATGCGCTGGGTGATGGCTGCAAAAACCGGGATTTTACGAATGTCCATCAGAAGGCTCCCGTTTCGGTCGTCGTTGCGCGGTCTTCATTGCGTGGTCGATGCACTCCACGGTTCCATGGCCCAAAAGCCGGAGCGCACCGATCGAGGCGCATGGTGCTCTCAGGCCGTTAACAATCGGTAAACCCGTTGAAGTATTAATGGCCCCCCTGAAGCGTAGGCCGATGGCGCAGATCAAAGGCGATTTGCGGCAATCGTGCTTAAAACTTTCTTAAGATTGGCGGAGCATGTTCCCCCTTATGAGCAAAACCGGTCGATTGCCTCCCCCGTTCGAAACTTCAGATGATGACCAAGACCAGGCGAAGCCGCGCCCTGAGAGAGCCATTGCCGTCGCCCTGGAGAAGGACCCGGAAACCGAAGCCCCAGCGCGCATTACCGCGTCGGGATACGGCAAAGTGGCCGAGCAAATCTTGGAGATCGCCTTTGCCAACGGGGTGAAGGTGCGGGAAGACGCCGATCTGGCGCAAATCCTGGCGCAGTTGGAGGTGGAAAGCGAAATCCCGCTGGAAGCCCTGGCGGCCGTGGCGGAAATCCTCCGCTACGTTTACGCGGCCAATGCGGCCATGGCGGACGGCGCCGCACCATGAGCCTCTTCACCGATACCCGCAAACAGATGGACGCGTTGGAAGCCGACATCGTCACCATCCGCCGCCAAATCGAAGATGGTAGCTCGGCGGACCTGCTCGATTTGCCCAAGCGGGTGGAGGCTATGTGCGCGAATATCACCGCCCTGGCCGCCCAGGATGCCAAGGCATTAGCCACCGACATGTCCCGGTTGGTGGGATTAATGGATGCGCTCACCAAAGACGTCACCACCCAGTACACCCGGATAAAATCCGCCTTTGAGCGCCTGCAACAGCGGGCCGCCAATGACCCCAACAGCGCAGACTAACGCATGTTTGACAGCGTTTTAGCGAACTTCGTCCTGGCACTGGCAACGGTGATCGTGCTGATCGGAGTGTTGGCGTATCTCGGTAAACGGTTCGGGTTAATTGCTGGAGCCTCAGGCAAGCGCTCCGCCGGCAAACGTCTCGGCATCATCGAAGTCGCCAACGTGGATGCCAAACGGCGCCTGTTGTTGGTGCGCCGGGACAACACCGAACATCTGATTCTATTGGGACTGGGCAGCGATTTGTTGGTGGAACAAGGCATTTCCAGGGGTGGCGTCCCCACCAAGAACTCTGACCGCTTGGAAAAAGAACCCGCAGAAGACGTGCCGTGGATGAAAACATGATTCGACGATTGGGGCTGATTGGGGCAGCGGCGCTCGCCCTGTTGGTTTTGGTGGCGCACCCCGCGCTGGCCCAGGAAATCAATGTGGACTTAGGCACCTCCGGATCGTTGACCGGACGGATTTTCCAACTGGTGGCGTTGGTCACGGTGTTGACCTTGGCGCCGTCTTTGTTGGTGACCATGACCTCGTTCACCCGCATCGTCATCGTGTTGTCATTGATGCGCAGCGCCATCGGCGTCCAGCAAACCCCGCCGAACGTGGTGATTATCGGCTTGGCGTTGTTTCTGACGGCATTCGTCATGACCCCGACGTTCACCCAGATTTATGACGACGGCCTGGCGCCTTTGATTGCCGAGGAAATCAACGAGACGGAAGCCTTCGAGCGCTCCGTCGCACCCATCCACGAATTCATGCTCAGCACCGTGCGCGAAAAGGATTTGGTGCTGTTCATGGACATGGCACAGGTGGAAATGCCTGAGGTGGCCGAGGACACACCCCTGCGGGCGCTGATCCCGGCCTTCATGATTTCAGAACTTCAACGGGCGTTCGAGATCGGCTTTTTGATCTTCGTGCCGTTCATTGTCATCGACATGGTGGTGGCTTCGGTGCTCATGTCCATGGGCATGATGATGCTGCCACCCATCATGATCTCCCTGCCGTTCAAACTGATTTTCTTCGTGCTGGTGGACGGCTGGGGCCTCGTCGCCTCCAGCCTGGTTAAAAGTTTCGGATAGTGCAGATCGCGGCGCGTCTTCGCGCCGCGTGAATCTTGAACGGCACAATAAACCCGCCTCATGGTACCGTCACCTCCGGACTTGATCCGGGGGTCCACGCTTTACTTTTTTGTTTCCAGCCCATCCCAAAAAATTTCAATAAACGTGGATGGGCGGATCAAGTCCGGCCATGACGGGTTCCGAGGTGGCGCGGTCTGCTCTCATTTTCTCTGACGCTCGAACCCCCGGGGGTGACGCAACATCCTGAGCCCATCGAAGGACGAGGCCTCCTAGCGGTTGTTACTCCCGGAGCCGGGCGCGTATGCGGGCGGCATCGCCCTGGAGACCTTCTGCCGAGACAGCCCCGGCATTGGCACCCCTTACTATCTACTTATAGGGAAATCTATCCTTGGTTAGTGTAGCTAGATAGGTAGTGGGTCATCTCCGTATCTATTTGGCCCTTCAGTCCCCTCGAAGCAGAAGAATATGAGAAGTACCAAACCACCTAAAGGAATGAAGCTGATTAGAAACCACCACGCGCTGCGCGTCTGTGTCATGCAACCTGCGAACACTGACAAAAATATTTGGTATCGCCAGAGCAAGTGTGTAGATACCTAATAATACCCAGCCAACAAGGCCGACAAATACGCCGATAAATGCTATTGGGATAGAGAGAACAAAGGCGGTCAAAAAGAATAGCCAAAATTCGCTTCGATTTGCTCGGCCAGTGAATACAGCATATTTTTTAAGTGTCTCGAACATAATTTCTCCGTCCGTCCGTGGACGTTAGGGCTTTATCCAAAGCACCGGCGTCGCCGACACAACTGTCAGGTTTCCAAGGACGGTGCGACCACGATCTGCACTAGTTGATCGCTTCAACGCCGCCGTCTTGGATGCGGCTTAGATATGTTGTCATGAACGAATCCAACGTGGCCAGTTGAGCCACGGAGGTTGCCACCAAGCGGAACGCTACGGTGGTGAGATCAACTTGGTATGTCACCACATCAAACGCAGCAGCATCAACGGTTTCGCCCATTTTCGCCAGATAGCGATCACGCAGCCATTGCGTGCCTGCTTCATCCTTCGCCAGGGCCAGGGACACGGCTGCCCGCATCACCAAGGCCCGAGTTTGATCATCAAACGGATCGGTGGTGTCCCACCGGTCGCCCAAATAATCATCGATGGCAGCGGCGTTTTCGGCCCACCGTTCCGACCGCCAATAAATGTCACCGCGTAAAAGTTTTGCCTCCGGGCTGATATCGTTGGCAATCAAAGCCAAGCCTTCTTCGTGCAATTCCAAACCCGACAAGGCTTCGGCTTCCAGCTGGGCGCGTTCTTGCAACAACGCCGGATCGGCCAAGCGGTACCGAGACCCGCGAATGGAATCCAAAGCTTCTTGGTATTGGCGATTGAGCAAGTAGATCACTGCCAATCGGGCCGCCACCAAGGCGCGCTGTTCGCCCTCTAGGCGGAAGGCCACTTGGTATTTCAAAAGATCCGCGGCTTGGCCCAACAAATCTACTTCCACCAAACGGTCGGCCAGGAGCCTGACCATTTCATCGCCATCATCCCCCACAGGGGTTAGTTCACGGAATTCGTAATACAAAGCCAAGGCGCTGACTGGTGCCAGCCCTTCAGCCATACCGCCAAGAAATAAGTCTTCGAATAGCTGGTTCATCTTTTGGGCGATACCGGCTTCCTTTGCTCGGTCCGGGAAAACCGCAACAACCTGGCGCAGCTCGCCCAAAGCAAGACTGTAATTCCCGGCAGCGATGGCCAGTTCACCCAAATCCTTGAGCAAATTAAATTCGAATTCGCCACCGCGCCACGAATACCTAAGCTGTTCTAAATCCTGGACCGCTTGGGCCGGTGTTAGCTCCCCCGCGTCCATCAACAAATGCACGGCTTTGTATTTGGCTTCTGCCGTCGTCGGCTGAATTTTTAACGATGCCACGTGGTCATACAACGCCAAAGCTTCATCCACGGCTTCGACGATGGCAAAGGCCTCGGCTTTCAAAATGTCCGCCCGGGCACCTGCTTCACCTTCCGGAGCATCAAAGTCCAGTTGGGTCAGAACTTCATCCAGCATGATGAAGTCGTTTGTTTCGAAGGCCACCCTGCCCTTCCACAAATTTGCCCGGGTGCGGAATTCGGGCGGATAGCCGTTGGCCACATTGACGGCGATGGTGAACTGTTCATGGGCGGCATCCCAGGCGTCTTCCCGGGCCAATAAAACGCCGCGCCACAGGGCCATTTCCGGGTCCCCATCCAAGATCGGATCCATCAGGATTTCATCGGCCTTGAGAATGAGGTCGGCACCCAAATATCCCACCCCCATCATCCCCATCAACAAGGGCTGCGTCGCCCTTTCCGGGACGTCTTTAGCGACCACCTCCATGATGCCCAGGGCCTCGGTCTCAAACCCGTGTGTCAACAAGAACTGGGCCAATTTCACGCGCAGTGGATTGCGGTTTTCGGCCGGCAGCTGGCTTAGATCATACATATACGCGCGAACGGTATCGACCAGGCGCTCCCCCGGACCCTCCCCCCACTCGGCAAATTTCAGGATGGTTTCCGGTGGCAGCAGCCGCGCTTCGGTGGCGGCGGCGTTGTCGGCTCCCAAGACCGTGCCGTCGGGCACCGGTGTCAGGTACAAGGCCTCGGTTCCGGCAATGGCCACCCCGTTCGGAAATTCCACCAATTGCACCCGATCATCCTGTTTTTGCAGGACCACCCCTTGATGCGTTTCCAACAAGCGGAATTGCAGGAACGAATGCTCCCGGGCCACACCGTGGCCAGGAACGCCGACCAAAATGACTTGCAGATTGTCGCCGACCTCGGGGTCGGTGATCTCCATCATATTTCCCCATTGGGTGATGGAGAGAATCAACACCGGACCCAGATCAGCCGTATTTTGCCGCACGAGTTCCACCGGCTGATTCAAAGCCGTGGGCTCCTGTTCCAGATTGATTATCCAACCGTCGGCGTTCAAGCCGATGGCCGGGAACACCCCATCGGCCAGGCGAAACCGCAAGGCTGTGGCGGTGGTGTGGCCCACCCGGTCGGCCAAAAACACCGTCTCAGCCAAGGCTTCTGGGATGTCCGCCATGCCGTCGCCCTCGGCGACACCGTCCAAGACCACCCACAGGTAACCCGCCCGCATAAAGGCCGCCATGGCCACCGGGCGAGACGTCACCAAACTGATTTGTGGGGCGCCTTCATCGGGGATCGTATAGGTCACCTGAAGCCCAAGGCTCACTCCCGCCAGGCCACCTTCCACCACAGCACCGCCAGCGATGGCGGGTTGTGCGGCGGCAATAGCGGCGGCGGAGGCCGGAGTCTGTGGGGCCACCGCATTTTCCGGCGTTGGCTCTGGTGGTTCTGGCGCCGCTGGCGCGCGTGCGCCTTCGTTGGGCTGCGGATCAAGAATGTCCACCACCACCGAAGTTCCGTTGCGGAAATGCCGCAGACGGGTCCCCGGCTCGACCGCGACGCTGACGACCGTGTGGCCGCCCCCAGCTTCGGCGGTGACCCCGGCCACCTGCACCAAGGAATTACGATTGAAAACTGACAGATCGATAGGGGTGCCTTCACCGAAATCAATCACCATCCGATTGCCGTCACGCACAGCGGTGTATGCCACGTCTTGTTTCCAGTCGAACACCATGCGGCCATAGCCTTCGTGCTGGCCGATGCGCACCCTCACCGCGGCCGCGGCCACCGGTTGGGGTTGGGGCGCTGGGGCTGCGGCTTGGACCGCTGGCGCTGGGGCCGGTGTCTGGACCGGTGTCGATGCTGGCGGAAGACGCGCCTGGCCGGCAACCGGAGCACCTACACCGAGAAAGTCAACGGTGATCTGGTTGCCGGCTTCAAAGGACCGAAACAGAAAATGCTTTGTTAGTTGCAGTTGAACTGTGCGGCCGTCCGTAGAAATCAGCGTCCCGGAGACATAGCCGCCGAAGGACTGAGAAAGGCCGGTCCAGTCCGCTTCCACCGGGCGCCCAAATGCCAGGGTCAAGACACCGGCTTCAAGCTTAGCCGTATGGGTGATCGCGGACGGCCAAATAAAGGTGAGACGGCCAAACCCCGGTTGCACGTCTGTGCGAACCGTGACCGGATCGGCGGCGGCGGCAGAGGCCAGAATTAGAAGTCCGGCAAGTAATGAAGCGCCCGTCCACCTATGGCGCATAGGCGTCACCAGCGCTTTGGCGAATAATGATATCCACGCGCCGGGCCAAAATTGCGCGTTCGGCGTCGGTGAAGGTTTTGGACAGATCTTCGAACCGCGAGTCTGCCAGCCCAAAGGCTGCAATCGTGCCGGTGTACCCTGCCCGGCGAATGGCGGCGGCCATGGCCGTGGCGCGGGCCAGGGATAATTCCCAATTCGATGGGAATTGTTCACTGACAACGGGATCGGGATCGGTGTGGCCGGCGATTTCAACGCGGTTGCCAAGCAGCACCAAAACTTCAGCCAGCGCCCCAGCGGCAGCCAATCCGTCCTCCGAAATTGTGACTTGCCCAGGGTCGAAAACAAGGTCCCCCGGAAGCGAGAGTACCAGCCTGTCGTGCAGCCTGCTCAAATGGGCACGGATGAGGAGCGGATGGTCATTGATTTTCTCCGTCACCAGCGCTGCTAAGTAGTCCAGATTGGCCGCCTGGGTAAGAAAAACTTCCTCCACACCCTCGTCGTCGTCAACCGCTTCAACGCGCTTCTCTTCGTCCGGGTTAAGTTGACGGTTCATGGATTCGGTAATGGCCTGCCATGTTTCCTCTTCCAATTTCTGCATGGACAGCAACATAACGAAAAATGCTAACAGCAAGGCCGTCAGATCCGTGAATGTCAGCAGCCACGCGGGCGTTTGTGCGAACGGGGGAGAAGTCTGATCTTCGGGCTTGTCGGTCTTCATGGGGTATCTCTGTGTGTTCGTTTTCTACCAGTTGCCGTGGCCTAGCGCGGCGGCGGCTCAAGGGTAATTCTTTGCGGATCCCCTGGGCGCTCAATGAAATACATACGCAACTGCGCAGTGTCGCCCACATCGACCCCGGCGGAAACCCGTCTTGGTGGCACCCCCCTGTCCACCAAGGCCCGGGCGAAGGCGCCGGCGCGTTTGCCGTTCAGCGCTTGGATTTCTTCGGGTGCATCCACGGGCTGATCAAAAATCACTTCGATTTGGAAGGTTGAGGCGACCCCCTGTTGAGACAGAGTTGGGGATATACGGTCCAGCAGCTCTTCGGCCGGAAGGCTAATTCTGAATTCATTGGTGAAAAACATGGACGACGCAGGGACGGTGACCTGAAGGGCGTTGGATTTGGGGATCAGCACAAATTCCGCCAGTGGCAAAACTGCCCTGAATGAGGATTCTATTTCTTCGTGAAATCTCAGCGCTGTGGCAATTTCGGCCGGTAGCGCTACCACAGCATCGCCAAACTGGGCGGCGAGGTTTTCGGCGACTTCCGCGGATTTCTCTTTGTCCTCCACCGCCAACGCATTGAGCATGATGAAAAACGCCAGCATGAGCAGAAACAGACCCAGAAACAGGGTCGGATTCTGGATCGGCGGCGACGGGCTATCTTCCATTTATTCGGCGGGGCGCCCAGTCACGGGCAACGACCGACGGGTGGCAAGTTCGACGGTCAGGGCGTTGGCAGCATCCGTCTCCATATCGGCCAAAATTGGTGCAATCAGCCGCTCACGCATGCGTTCCGCCAGCTCGATCAGGATCATCATATCCAGATTATTAAAAATTTTTGCAGCGTCGCCGGGCTTCATGGCCTCGTAAATGGCGACAACGCTTTGCAATTGGGCCTCTTCTTGCTCGTCATAGGTGATGAGCAGGGACTGAATCGTCGCTTCCACCGCCCGCAATTCGGCAATGCGCCCTTCGATCCGTGCCTCGGTGACCGCCAAAAGATTGGCACGCAGGCCCATTTCAGCCTCCCGGGCGTTCAATTCTTCCCGACGCAGGGCCAATCTCTGCAACATATCCAACTCGGCGGCGGTAAACGGCGAATTTGGGTTCAATGTTAATGGCCCCGCGGGTTCAGCAGGAGCCAACGCACCTTCACCTTCGACCGCACCGCCTTCACCGGGCTCCGGCTCCGGCTCCGGCTCCGGCTCCGGCTCCGGCTCCGGCTCGCCTTCCGCCGGTGGTTCAGCGGCAAGTGCAGGGTCTTCCTGGGCCATGGCTTCGGCTACGGACAATTCTGCGATCAATTGCTGGGTGCCTTCCCAAACATCGCTGGCTTTGACAGCCAGCAAAGCGACCGCAAAAACCAGCGCTACGGGAAGAAATCTGGGTGTGTTGTTCATCTATTTGCCTATTCGCATGGGGGCGTTCGTGGTCACTTCACATGGCGGAGCGCTTCACGAAGCTCCCGCTCCGCCTCTGTGGGCTCTAAATTCTCCGCCGATTTCTCGGCTTCGCGGGTCACTTCCGCCGCCAACTCCAGGGCCCTGGTTTCAGCCAGGGTGGCCCTGGGTCCCGCTTGGGTGGCCTTGCCCTCGCTCGGATTGCTTGGCCCATCAGTTGAGGCACCGCCCATGGTCTGAATACCCGACAGGGATTTTTCCCCTGCGCCGGTTAAAAATTGCAGCTCGTCCCTAAGCTTGCGGGCCGTGTTGATTTGGTCCTGAAGCTGGCGGCCGGTGTCTTTTCCCGCCGCATCCAGAGCATCAACACTGGCCTTGGCCGCCTTGGTTGCCGCGTCAAAGCCGCCAACCATCCCGTTGGCATCTTCGGTGGCCTTGCGCAGGGCGGTCAGGCGTCGGTTCAAAACGAAGCCGAACCCGATGGCCGAGGCCAACGAGACCACAATCAGCCCATCAAGAAAAAGCCCAAGGGATGATTCCAAGCTCATTTGGTCCCTAATCCGCCCTGTTCAATGTATTCGCTGTCGTCTTCGCTGGCGCCCGCCGCCCACGAATCGCGGTTTGGAAGGTACAAGGGGAAATGTTCCAGTGGGTGTTACGCTGAATGATGCACGCCTTTCAATCCCCGGGTGACGCGGATCGCAACATGATTATCAACCCGACCCATTTTACCCGTCATTAACGGCACCCCGCCGCAACTCAGATGAACCGTCGAGGTCGCGGTGGCGTTGAGCATAATGGTGGTACCCACTTCGAACGCCAGAACTCCTTGCAACGGCATGGTCATGGTGTCCAAAACGGCTTCCAAGTCCACTTCGGTGGACCAAAGCTCGGTGGCCAAATGGCCTTCCCAAATGCTGTCACGGCCGAACTTTTCACCCATGAACATCTGCAACAGAAGTTCACGAACCGGCTCCAGGGTGGCATAGGGCAGCAGAATTTCTAGGCGACCGCCCCGGTCCTCCATATCGATCCTGAGTTTGATCAGGATGGCGGCGTTGGCCGGGCGGGCGATGGCGGCAAACCGCGGATTGGTTTCCAGCCGGTCATAAGAAAATGTCACGGGGCTCAACGGCTCAAAGGCGGCGCTCAAATCTGCCAGAACAACCGCCACCATGCGTTCTACCAAACCCCGTTCAATGGTCGTATACGGGCGGCCTTCGATGCGCATCAGGGCTGCGCCCCGTTGTCCGCCCAACAGCACGTCAACGATTGAATACACCAGGGCGCTGTCCACGGTGATGACACCGTAGTTGTCCCATTCCACAGCGCGGATCACGCTGATCACCGCCGGTAACGGGATCGAATTCAGGTAATCGCCAAAACGGATCGATGTGATGGTGTCCAGGGACACTTCAACATTGTCCGAGGTGAAATTCCGCAGGGATGTGGACATCAACCGCACCAGGCGATCGAACACCACTTCCAACATCGGCAGACGTTCATAGGAAACAAGCGCGGAATTGACTATGGCGCGAATGCCGGAACGCTCGCCATCGCCGTCGCCGCCCATATCGAAGCCCAACAGGCTATCGATTTCGTCTTGGTCTAGAACACGGGTCGATTCTCCGCCGCTGGGGTCGGCGGCGGCCATGGCGTCCCATTCGGCAGCAGCGACATCATCGTCAGCGCCGCCTTCATCGCCGCCACCCTCACCGTCACCGTCCTCGGCCATCGCAGCCGATCCGGCCGCCATGTCCTCGTCAGATTGATCTTCTGTATCGTCAGCCATACCAGTCCAATTCTAACTTCAGGCGCTCTATTGCACCAAAATTTCCCTGAACAACACGTCTTCGATACGGGCCGGAGCTACGGCGGCGTTTACCCGCGCCAACAGCTCCTCTTTGATCCGGAATGTGCCGCGGGCGCCCGTCAAATCCTCCACGCGCAATTCGCGCAAGAAAACTTGGAAATTATCGATCACCCTGGGCATTAGCTCTTCAATATGCAGCGCCAACTCCGGATCCTTGACCTCTAACGATACCGACAACTTCAAAAACGAAACCTGATTGCCGGTGTTGTTGAGATTGATCAACATTTCCGGCAGTTCGATGAACACCACTTCTTCACGTGGGATCACCTCTTCCTCGACGTGCTCTTCGGCATCTTCACCACCGCCAAACAGCGGATCTAAAAGGCCGAAGAAAAATGCAGCTGCACCACCACCAACGAGCAGCAGCACTGGAAGCCCGACGAACAGTCCAATTTTCTTGCCACTGAAACTTCGTCCGCCTCCGCCTTCACCGTCTTCGTCTTCGTCTTCGCCGTCGTCTTCGTCTTCGTCGCTCATTTGCTAGCTGGCACCTTGTAAAATTTAGGAAACCCCACGCCAAGCAGGATCGTACACCCCGCAACCTAGGACGCGATAGTTAAGAAGAGGTTGACGCGGTACATACGCTCAGCCTCGCCGTTCCAGGTTCAGTGTGCTGCCGAGACACAGGAAATCCGTGCCCGACAGGTGCGCCAGGGGTCTATGCAACCCCTGGGCCATCCGCCGACCCGGTGGGGCAGGATTGGCAACCCCCGAAAACCCAAGGGTTTAGCCAATTTATCAGTGGTCCTGAAGTGTTGGCTCCCCGGAGATTTGGAAACTTCTGCCCGGCAATCGGCGCCACCTGAGGCCGGGCCCCCTCAAGGCTTGCCGGGTGAAATTTACGGTAAGCTATTGATTTTCAACGATTATAAATCTGGCACGAGGGTTGCAATGATGCGATCGCATTAAAGCCAATTATTTGGCGATTGGAAGCGATTGGAACCGCACCATGACCACACAAACGACAGGCTACGTAGCCCTTTCACATCAAATGGCGTTAGGCCGGCAATTGGAAGTGATTGCTAACAACATCGCCAACGCGAACACCACAGCCTTCAAGTCAAACAAACCCCTGTTCGAGCAGTTTCTGGTGTCGTCTAGCAGCAAGCGAGAGATTTCCTACGTTCATGATTTTGGCGATCTCACTAGTTTCCAAGAAGGCGCCATCACCCATACTGGCTCCCCCATGGACGTTGCAATTAAGGGCGAGGGGTTTTTCGTCGCCGATACACCCATCGGTCGCCTGTACACCCGCAACGGACATTTCCAATTAGATTCAGAAGGCCGCCTAGTGACGGCCAGCGGCGACCCAATTCTTGGGTCAAACGACCAGCCCATTGTGATTGATCTGGCCCTGGGCGCAATCAACATCAATCAGGACGGAACAATTTCCGTTGGCGATCAGCCCCCCGAGAAAATCCAGATGGTGACCTTTGCCAACACCCAGGAGTTAGAGAGAATCGGCAGCGGTTATTTCAGAACCGACTCCGAAGAAATCTTGGATGAGGGCTCCCAGACCGTCCAGTACATGTTGGAATCCTCCAACGTTGAGCCGATCATCGAGCTCACCGCAATGATCGCCACGTCGCGATCTTATCAAGCCGCCCAACGCATCATCGATACGGAACACAAACTGCAGCGCAAAGTAGCCGATAGCCTGCCGAAGTTCGGCTAGCCCAGTAGGGGAAGGAAATACCATGAGAGCCCTAAGCATCGCAGCGACAGGAATGTTGGCCCAACAAACCAACGTCGAAGTCATTTCGAACAACATCGCCAACGTCAATACGACGGGCCACAAACGCCAGCGCGCGGAATTCCAGGATCTTCTGTACCAGGATCTGCGCCGGGCGGGTGCCACATCATCGGATGCCGGAACCATCATTCCCACCGGTGTTCAGATCGGCATTGGAGTGAAAGTCAGCGGCGTTTACCGCATCGTTTCCCAAGGCGATTTGGTTTCCACTGAAAATCAATTGGATATGGCCATCGAAGGCAAGGGCCTGTTCCGAATCACCTTGCCGGACGGCCAGGACGCCTACACCCGCGCAGGATCATTCCAGCGCAGCGCCACTGGCGAAATTGTCACCCACGATGGCTTTACTGTTCAACCGGCTATCACGATCCCCCCCGAAGCCATCGATGTGGTCATCAACCAAACTGGCGAGGTGCAAATCAAAGTCGCCGGTCAAACTGAATTGAACAATATCGGGCAATTTGAGTTGGCGACCTTCGCCAACGAAGCCGGGCTTGAAGCCATCGGCGACAATCTGTTGCTGGAAACCCCAGCGTCTGGCACCGCCACGTTGGGCAGCCCGGGTGCAACCGGATTTGGCAGCATTCGCCAGGGATTTTTAGAGACCGCAAACATCAACGCTGTTTCTGAAATCACCGCGCTGATCACCGCCCAGCGTGCCTATGAACTGAACTCCAAAGTCATCTCTGCAGCGGACGAAATGATGCGGACCGTGACGACACTTCGTTAGGAACGCTTGAAATGATGATCATGCGAGCCGTCAAAATTCTATTCCTCACCGTCGTGGTGTTCGCAACCGCGACCCTGGCCGCCGAGGCTGCCAAAGCCGACACACCTCGCCCTAGGCCGATCATTGTTGACGGGCCCTGGGTTACCCTTGGTGACCTTTTCACCGACGCCGGTGCAGTGGCGGATGTTCGTGTCTCCGCCGCACCCGCCCCCGGACAATCCATGACCCTGGCGGTCCGGAACATTGCCGCGATCGCCAATGCCAACGGCATTGATTGGACACCGGACGGGGCCACTGGCCTTACCGTGGAACGGGCAGGAGATTTGGTGCCCCGCACCTTGATCTTGAACATTTTGGCCAATGCCCTAAGCGCCACATCCCAGCGCAACATGGGCCCGGAAATTTCGAATTCTTCCTTCGCCATGTACGTGCCCCGAGGTGCTGGCAACGCTGTGGCTGTGGAAAATCTGAATTTTGATCCCACCCGCGGGAACTTCTCCGCCATTTTGGTAGCCCCTGCGGGTGACCCGGCAGCGGTGCGCGTGGCCGTGCGCGGTCGCGCTTATGAAGTCATCGAGATCCCCGTGTTGATCCGCGCCGTGGCTGTGGGTGGTGTGATCACTGATGCCGATCTGGGTTGGACTGATATGCGGGTGGATCGCATGCGGTCAAACATGATTACCGCATACACCGGTCTGGCCGGTCAGTCGCCAAAACGGCCCCTGCGGATTAACGAGCCGGTGCGCAGCACCGACGTCCAACGCCCCGTGGTGATCGCCAAAGGAGAAACCGTTCTGATAATCGTCGAAGCGCCGGGCATTGTCCTGACGGCCGTTGGCAGGGCCCTGGCGGATGCCGGTGCGGGCGAATCAGTCCAAGTGGTGAATACCCAAACCCACAAAACGGTTGAAGGCACCGTCTACGGCGCCGGCCAAGTACGTATCGATCTGCGTAAAACCCTTGTTCATGCACAAAACTGAAGAGCACGCGCTTCTGTCTAATGCCATTTTTTTCTGAGGTTCTCATGAAACGCTTTCCACTCATCCCAATGACCCCACCTTTGCGTCGCCTGACCGTCATGGCCTCGTTGCTTTTGCTCGGGGCATGCGCGTCGACCTATGACCGGGTCACCAATATTGGCGAACAATTGCCATTGGCGCATATTGAAAACCCCTTGCAGGCGCCGACCTACCAGCCGCTAATCATGCCCATGCCAGCACCAGTGTTCGTGGCGCGCCAGGCCAATTCATTATGGCGGCCGGGTGCAAAAGGATTTTTCCGTGACCAGCGGGCCGCGCGTGTGGGTGACATTTTGACGGTCAACGTGGCGATTGCGGATCAGGCCAATGTTGCCAACACCACCAACCGATCCCGGGAAGCCGCCGAAGACGCCGACGTCACCAACCTGTTTGGGCTGGAAGCCGAATTCGGCAAGGTTTTACCAAACGCCATTGTTCCAGCTGCCGTTGTCAGCCTGGGTAATAAGAGTAGCACCAAAGGTGCTGGCGCCGTGGCCCGATCAGAAACCATCAATCTGACAGTGGCCGCCCTGGTGATTCAGGTTTTGCCAAACGGCAACATGGTGATCCAGGGCCATCAAGAAGTGCGGGTGAATTTCGAAATCCGCGAACTGACGGTGGTAGGCATCGTGCGGCCAGAGGACATCACTGCCGCCAACACCATCTCTCACACACAGATCGCCGAGGCGCGTATTTCATACGGCGGCCGCGGTCAGATCACCGACGTTCAGCAGGCTCGCTACGGCCAACAACTTCTGGACATTATCGCCCCCTTCTAGCGGTTCCAAAGGGGGCGACAAAGGAAAGGGCCGGTCCTGGCAAGGGCTGGTCTTTTTCTTTTTCCTACGTTCAGATTCACGCCGCGTGAAGCCACGCGACGATCTGCTCGCGCGACAATTTCGTCATGTCCGGACTTGATCCGGGTGGCGTTAGCCACGTGAACCTGATCGGCTAACCTACAATGGGCTGGGCGACGATCCAAAGACTCAGCATCGTGTAAGCCACCATGAGCCCGACCATGGGGATCTGGCTGGCCAGTGCCGCCTCGCGATTGCCAAAAATCCGCACCGCGACGCTGTGGGACAAAAACACCGCGATGGCGTGACCGACGACGATTGCGGTCACCGAGAAATACCAAACGGCCCCGGCGCTGACGAGGCCGATATTCAAGCGGTAATCCGCAGTGCCAAACAAATCCCAACCCAATCCCATGGGGTCAGAAATCAACGGAACAATGAGCTGGCCGGTTATTACTAGCAGTGAAACGTAGTGGGACAAATGATAGGCCACGGCGATAGGCACCAACGTCAACACAAACGCCATCGCCACCTGATAAACGGTCACGGGTTGAGCACCGCTTGCTTTCCGGGCAGCGACCCGCACCATGGCCCAACTGGTGGCCCAAAACGCCCCGGCGAAGACCACCGGGAACAGCAACATTTGGGTCGTCAGGATGATCGATTGTAACGGCACTCCGGCGTTCAAAATTTTGGTCGTGATCCCGGCGAGGCTCGGTGAGGTGTACAGGGCCAACGTGGACGCCCGGAACATGGATGTTTCCAAGTAGCCATCAAAGGTGACGGTGGAAAGCATCACAATGACGAACACCAGCAACGAAAAAGTAACCGCGCGGTCCGCAGCCAATCCGGCCCCTGGGGGTCGCAGATTGAACTGCCGGTCTTCGCCGGGCTCGGTGGCCGGAACATCCAACGGGGCAAACCGAGCGAGGATTCCGAAGGCGATTGAAAACACTTCCCCATGGCGCAGCCAAACGTCGCGGCCCCAAACAAACATGCCGATCCAAGTGGCAACGCTATAGGCCAGAATAGCGGTAGCAAGGCTGGCCGGGACCCCGCTGTCGGCCCACACCAATTCGGCCCAGGCAAAGCCCAAAAATATCACCACGCCCGGCCAGGTTTGCAGCCAAGTTGGATACGCCAATTTGAGCGACAACGATGCGCCGCCGGTGACCCAGGCGAACAATGCTTCGGCCCAAACAAATACGGTTCGGATCGGGTTGACCAATGCCCACAGGTTCCCGACCAGGGCGCAGGTGAAGGCGAAGCCCACCCACCAGATCACCCACACCAGGACAATCAGAATATTGGCGTCATCCACCTGGATCCCGGTCCCGCCCGCGTACAATGCGCCAACGAATGCTGCCACTGCGACAGCCCGGATCAGAGCCACAAACACCGGGTGGGCCAGCCAGCGTATGGGCGCAAGACGCAAAAGATTAAACCGTGGGTAGGCACCGTCCCCCGGCCGTTCCCGATAAAACATCGCCATGGCTGCGAAGGAGATGATGACGGTCGCCCCCGCCCCCACCAGCCAAAAACTCAACGGCAGTGGCAGGTCATAGCGCTGGCCAAACCCGTGGGCGGACACGGGCGTCGCAAAAAATGCAGCGAGCACCAACAGCGCTCCTCCGTACTGGGCCTTGGGCGGGAATGGCATGGCTATTAGGGTAGGACTTCTAGGAAAAAAACCGGTCGATCAACGCCCCCGGCGTGGGCTTCCACCGGAAAGCGTCCGGCAAATTCGGCGAAGAACACCATTGTCATTTTGGTCACTGGCGTCGCCTCGGCTGCCACGTCATAGCCGTGCAGATGCAAATCCATCGGCGACTCAACCTTCCACCGAAACACCACAAGATCGCCGCGTGAAACTTGGGCTGTTGGGGCGTCTTCCCCATCGGCGACGGTCACATCGATGATCGATATAGGTGACGCTTCATCGGGATTTGATCGTGGTTCCAAAATTACGAACTGCTCCATAACAAGTTGGCCGTCCTCGGCCAAAAAGCGATCGTCGTGGGAAATTAACGCGACCGCAACGTCGTAAATGTAGGCATCTGATGGACCCACGTGCCCAACTGCCCCGTCAATCCGCGCAACAAATTCCCCATTCACAAACAGGTGCACATGGCCGGTATTGCCGGTGCCATCCGCCGGGGCGTCACCTTCAAGAATTTCGAAATTGACCAGGGTCACTGAAAAATCCCAGCCGCCGTCAGACGCGCGCCCAACATCAACCGTCAGGCCGGGAATGGCGTCGCCACTCACTGCCAAAATCTGGCTGGGATCGGACACATCCAGAGTATCCAGCCCGGGATGTTCGGTTCCGTGGGCGAATGCTGTGGCTGCGGAGACAATCAACACAGCCGCAATCAGCCAAAGTTTTACAGCGTTATTCACCCCCGAACGATTTTTCGCGGCGTTCGTGGCGTTCTTGGGCCTCTAGGCTCAGGGTGGCCGTGGGCCGAGCCTCTAGGCGCGCCAAACTGATTTTGTCCCCGGTGTCTTCACAAAATCCGTAGGCGCCGTCTTCTATCCGTTGCAGCGCCTCGTCGATTTTCCCGATCAGCTTGCGTTCCCGGTCGCGGGTGCGGAGCTCCAAGGAACGGTCGGATTCCGCCGACGCCCGATCAGCGGGATCAGGGGCCACCGTCGTTTCTTCTTGCAAATTCTGGATCGTCTGACTGGATTCACGGGCCAGTTCATCTCGCCACGCCACCAGCTTGCGCCGGAAATATTCCTGCTGCCGTTTGTTCATAAACGGCTCGTCCTTGGACGGACGATATGACTTTGGCAATCGGGTGGCCATGGAACCCCTTACACAACGACGACAAAAGCTGTTCGGGCGAGATGGGCGCGGAGTATAGGAATCAGAGGCACCTGCCGCAACCGCAACTCACGACCGCGGGGGGTTCCTAGCGAAAGTGTGAAATTGGCCAGATTGGCCGAAACGGTAATGCCCGTGGGCTAGGCCAGCTGGTCGAGCTTCGCCAACTCCACGGCTGCCCGCAATTCGATTTCGTCCAAAATCGCAGAAAGCTTGGGGTCTTCGGCCTGATCACGCTCTTCGCGGACGACTTTCACAAGGGCGGTCAGCTTGGATCGGGGGATCGACCCTATTAACAAGCCCTGGCGAATGTCATCAAGGCCATCGATCATCACCTGGGCGCGCACGGTGCCGCGGCTACGGCCCTTTGTGGCGTCGCCGACCTCTTGCACCGAAAGCAGGGCATCCACAGCCGAAACTGGGCCGGATCCACTGACTGTTGCCGATTTGTCTTGGGCCGCTTCGTCAAGCTTTGCGGCAAAATCAGCCCCTTTTCCCGCCCCTTTTCTCTTGGGGCGACCCGTTTCCGATGTCCTTCTGATCGGACCCGATCCGCTGATTTTCATTAGGCGGAGTTTCCTCGCATGGGGAGAGCGTCCATAAATCTAGGAGCCATTAACTGTCCCGGCATGGTGTCCGACTCTTAATAACACCTTAAAGGGCGAAAGGTCGATCCCCGCCAAAACCGCCCTTTCCAGCGACTTTTGGCGGGTGGCCGGAAATTTTTTCCTGCCCGGCAGACTTTGCCGGGCACTATGCCGACCTGCCATGCCCCCTGAGCCTTCGACATTCACAATTCCATTGTAAATTCAATGCATTACGGCGAATCAAACGTTGGCACGAGTTTCGCTTTGTATCGGTCGGAACCGACCTTGCCTTGTCACCGACCCAACAGGCAGAAGAACAACAAACAAGACTGCGAGCTACCATGAACGTTTTTGTTAGGGGATTACTTTTTAAGGGCCTGGCGGCAGCCTTAGCCATCTCTGTTGCAGGGATCGGCTTAGAGGCTGCCGCGGCCCCACGCATCAAAGACATCAGCGACTTCGAAGGTATTCGCGACAACTTGCTGGTTGGCTACGGCTTGGTGATCGGCCTGAACGGCACCGGCGACAGCCTGCGTAATTCGCCCTTCACCCGCCAGAGCCTGACGGCAATGTTGGAACGTTTGGGGGTCAACACCCGTGGTGATGCCAACCTCAACACCCAAAACGTTGCTGCGGTCGTGGTCACCGCCAACCTGCCGCCGTTCGCGCGCCAGGGCACACGGATCGACGTGACGGTCAGCACCCTGGGCGATTCAAAGAGCCTGCAAGGGGGCGTGTTGTTGGTCACGCCGTTGTTGGGCGCTGACGGCGAAGTTTATGCGGTGGCACAAGGCTCAGTCGCGGTCGGCGGATTTGTTGCCAAGGGCGCGGCCGAAACCATCACCAAGGGCGTGCCCACAGGTGGCCGCATGTCCAATGGCGCCATCGTTGAACGCGAAGTCGCCTTTGATTTTTCGGTCATGACCTCGGTAAAAATTTCCCTTCGCAATCCCGACCTGACCACAGCCCAGCGCATGGCTGAAAGCATCAATCAGTTTCTTGGCAGCCCGGCATCGTTTCCGTTGGATCCCGCCACCGTCGAAGTGATCGTCCCGGCCTCCTATGGCGCCGACGTGATTGGCCTGCTCACCGACTTGGAGCAGCTGGAGGTCACGCCAGATCAAGCCGCAAAGATCGTGGTGGACGAAAACAACGGCATCATTGTTATCGGTGCCAATGTGCGGGTGGATGAAATCGCCATCGCCCAAGGCAACCTGACGATCCGCATCACCGAAACTCCCCAAGTTTCACAGCCCAACGCACTAGCCAAAGAAGGCGAGACCGTCATCGTCCCGCGCACGACCATCACTGTGGACGACGATGAAGACAAGCGCTTGACGGTGATGAAGCCTGGGGCAACGTTGCAAGATTTAGTGGACGGCCTGAACGCCCTTGGCATCGGCCCCCGGGATCTAATTTCGATTTTGCAAACCATCAAAGCTGCTGGCGCGTTGCAAGCAGAAATTGTGGTGTTGTGATGGCAGACCCAGTCCTTAAAGCGCTTGAACAAGCCACTGCACCTCTTGCGGCGGCCAAAGTCCGGCCGGTCGACAAAGTCCGCGAAGCGGCGGAAGCGTTCGAATCCGTTTTCCTGAACCAATTGTTGGACACCATGTTCTCAGGCATTGACACCGACCAGACGTTCGGCGGCGGTTCTTCGGAAAAGATTTACCGCTCGATGATGAATAAAGAGATTGGCGATTCTATTGCCCGCGCCGGCGGCATTGGCCTGTCGGAAACCATCCAGCGCGAAATCTTGGCCATGCAGGAAGTCGCCTAAATTCATGGCCTCGATTGACGCAACAATTCTTGTGGCCTTGCGCCTAGCAAAACTGATCGAAGCGGAAAACGATTTGCTGATCGATCGCCGCCCCAGTGAGCTGGCGGCCTTTGAAGACGAAAAAGAAGATCTAACCGTGGCATATCAGCAGGAGGTTGGCGCTTTACGCGACCAGCCTGGTTTGCTGGCCACATCCCAGCCAGAAGTAAAAGCGACGTTGAGGGCCGCTGGCATGCGTCTGGTCAATGCCATGGATGTCAATCGCCGCAAGATTATGGCCGCCCGCACCGTTGCCGAACGGATGATGAAGGCGGTCACCGATGAAGTCGCCAAGCGGGCCAATCCCGTCCAGGGTTACACAGCAAGAGCGATGCTTAATAAACCTGACCGGTCCACGGCTTCGGTCCCCACGGCGCTGGCCTTCCACGAAGTCGTCTAGCCGCTAACCGCCAACCGGCGGTCGGCTGAGGACCACGCCCTTTAACTGACGCTTTGTGGTCCCGTTTATGGCTGCCGAATAGAAACAGTGCAGGCTGTGGTCGCATCTCCTTCGTTCATTGCTTCGCACCATTAGCGACCACGTGACCCTGAACGGCATATCAAATGCAGATTGCCGCGTGGTTTCTCGCGGCGTGGAATCCGAACGTCTTTTTTTAGAGAGCAGACACGCGTCCGCGCCCGCCGAAATTGCCTTCGGCGTGACGGATCTGTTTGGCGGACTTAGAAGAAAGTGCAGATCATGGCCGATTTTTTGGCGGCCACGTAAACCTGAACCTTTTGTACTCCTAGGCCAGTCTACCTAAGACTCTTCATCGAACAGCTTTCCCGACATTTGGCGCATCATCGCCATGCGTTTCAGCGCTTGCTCTGTCGGCCACTGGCCCTGAACCTCGTTGGTTTCATTGTCGATCCCACGATACACATAGACGTTGGCTTCTAAATCGTGAGCAATGGTCAACATGTTCGGAACAGGGCTTGTTGGCACGCCGCCGCCGCTCTTCGTTTCCGGGTGACCCTTTGTCAAGTCAGGCCCGGCCTCCGAAGGAACTGCATTCGCGAATGTGCCAGTGGGTGCCTCGGCGGGTGCAACGACGTTCGGCGGCGCAACAGAATTGGCCGCAGAACCGGTCGATGGCTTTGCCGGGACAGTTGCGTTCGAGACGCCAGTTATGGTGACATTTTGTACCATGTTCATCACCTGCCCATAGAATGGGTGTTTGGTTTCTCCTAATGTTAAGTTATTCACACATAAAAATGACTACGCGCCACATTAACTAAAACGCTATTTTAGGTTGTCAAACCTTCCATAATCGTCTGATTGACGGCAATCAATGGACCGACCTCGCCCTTGGATTCAATGACCAGAGCCGAGTGACGCTCTACCCACAAAGCTAGAGAGATCAGCTTCACCTTTAGGTCCTTTTCCAACCAATTTTTTTCGGTTTCCAAATCAGATCGCAAGGCGTCCCAAAGTCGCCGGTTGTTTTCTACCGCGTCCAGGAATTCTTGAGACGATCGGTCTTCGGCGCCCGTAGACATAAGGGCCCGATTAATTCTTTGAAACAAACGGTACTCAACTTCCCGAGGACTTCCTCCCGATGAGGTGATCGAGCGACGGGTGCCTTGATTAGCTGCTGGCCGATTCTTGCGCAGAGTCATAGTCCAATCTTTCCTTTTCAAACGGCAGCAGCTTTTTGCAGGTCATTAACGCCCCGTAATACTGCCCTTTGTTTACGTCATCGATGATAGAAATACATTTTGCCATTACGTCTTTATTACTGATGGCTTCCATGAACTCAGTCATCCTCTCAGTGAATTTATCCTTGTATTGATCATGGCTTGCATCGTCCAAATACATCATCATTACATCAAAATAAATTCGTCTTACTGGTGTGTTCGCCTCTTCCGGTTGCAATACATCTTTTTCTCTTAGAATAGAGATCTTGTTTTGGATCAAAAGACTGGTCCGACGATCTCCATTTACGATAACGCCTCCATTAATGACGAACTTCTCACCTGGCTTTAACGTAATTTTTAGGGCCATAATTTACCGGCTTTCTGCTCGATTTCTGCGACGGCTTATCCTATCCGTTGGCCCATAATTGTGGAAATCCTATCCTGATCCATACCTATTGGAAGAGAGCCAAGATGCTTTGCGGTCCGGCGTTGGCAATTGCCAGCGCTTGAACGCCGAGCTGCTGCTTGATCTGCAAGGCTTGCAGATTGGCACTTTCCTGGGCCAGATCCGCATCCACCAAGTTGCCGAGGCCCTGCTTCAGGATGTCTTGCAGCTTGGAGGTGAAATCGGTCTGAATT
>Ga0209403_10001099_pt1 | contig 36205 bp, 58 predicted proteins | sample ArcticOcean_MG_C_8_FD_187440 | JGI IMG/M metagenome (GOLD analysis project Ga0209403, IMG submission 187440) | Marine microbial communities from western Arctic Ocean - ArcticOcean_MG_CB11_86 (SPAdes) (version 2) | ecosystem: Environmental > Aquatic > Marine > Oceanic | place: Arctic Ocean...
TGCTTCAAAAGCTGGAGGACTACCAGCACCTGTGCTAGTTAAAACCTGTCCGTCACTTCCTGTCGCAATAGCTACTGGATTACCAGAAGCATCATAACTAATTATGTTACCATCTGTACCACTAGCCATTTTAGCAAGAGTAATTGCATCATTAGCAATTTTTGCTTCTGTTACTTGTAAAGCTCCAAGATGAGAAGTATCAATACTTCCATCAACTAATTCTGAACTGTCTACAGAGTTTGCTCCTAAATCAGAAGCTACTACTGTTCCAGTAGCAATTTTTGCTGAAGTAATTGCATCATCTTCTATGTCAGAAGTTGTAACAGCTTTGTTAGCTGGTCTTGATCCTACATAAGTCATCTATTCATCCTAAGTTATTTCCATTACTGATAGTACACCAGAAACTTTATCTGCTACTGAACAATCAATTTTAATTTCATCTGTTGCTTCTAAATTTATTTTGCTACCAGCAATAATTTCTAACGAACTTCCAGCTGGAATTGTTACATCCTTTGCTAAAAACGCAGTACCATTAGCGACATTGTTTGCTCCACCACGATTAGCTGTATCACTAACTAACTCTACTTCAACTGTAACAGAAGCAGAATGAATATTAGTAAGACGCAAACCTAGAACAACAGTAGTGGTACTACCAGCTACAGTATAAACTTTATATGGTGTTCCAGCACTAGCTGGTTCAGCCGCAAACGAAACAGTTTTAAAAGTATTTGCCATGTTTTCTCCTTTCTATTTTTAACCTAAAGCTATAGCTAAAGCTGTGCTATCGGCATATGTTACATCTGGTGCAGTTACAGCAACCCACGCAGATCCGTTGTAGTATTTTAAAGCATTTGAAGTTGAGTTATAAGCAAGATCACCCTCATCTAATGAGGAAGCTGGATCACTTGAAGCTACTCGATAACGAGAAGCAAAAGAAGTTACACCAGCAATATTGTCAGCTACTGTATTTAAATCAGCAACAATAGCTGAAGTACCCAAAGTGTTAAGATCAGTAACTATATCAGATGTAGCAAGAGTATTGAGATCACTTACTATATCAGATGTAGCTAGAAGATTTATATCTGTAACAATATCAGAAGTAGCAAGAATATTTAAATCAGTTACAATAGCACTTGTTGCTAAAGTATTTAAATCAGAAACTATATCGCTTGTAGCAAGAACATTAATATCTGTAACTATATCGCTTGTTGCTAAAGTATTTAAGTCAGAAATTATATCAGAGGTAGCTAAAGTATTAAGGTCACTTACAATGTCTGATGTTGCCAAAAGATTTATGTCGGTAACTATGTCAGATGTTGCAAGAGTATTTAAGTCAGAAATTATATCAGAAGTTGCAAGGAGAGCCATATCAGCAATTGCATCACTTGTTCCAAGTAGAGCCATATCGGCAATAACATCAGCATTACCTAATAAACCCATATCAGTTACAACAGCACTTGTACCTAGTAATCCCATTGCAGTTACATTAGCTGAAGTACCTAAATGACCCATTGCAGACACATTTGCAGAAGTTGCTAATAAATCTAAGTCAGTAACAATCGCAGAAGTACCTAGTATTGCTAAATCTGCTACAGCAGCAGAAGTACCTAGTAGTCCAATCTCAGTAGCTTTTCCAGCAACTGCGCCTATGTCAGCAGAATCTCCAGCTACAGAAGTTACATTAGCTGCAATTCCAGCAACAGTTGTTACATTGGCAGAAATACCAGCTACAGTTGTTACATTGGCAGCTATTCCAGCGACAGTCGCAACATCAGTAACTGACTGGTCAAACTCTAAAGCGTTTCCAGCACTATTAACGGATAGTATTTTATTCGCTACTAGATTAGGGAAAGTTAAATTAAATGTATTGGCAGTTGTAGCTAAAGCTTTAGGAGATAATTTTAAATCTCTTTCTAATTGTTGTGACATAGCCACAATTTTGTCTAATTCTGTATTAAGTGTTTCTACAGGAAATGATCCTGAAGCAGAGAAGTCAGTAGTACGTGAGATAGGTAGTTCTCGGTAAATAGTATATATATCCCCATTAGTAGAGTTAGCTCCTAAAGTAATTGAGCCACCACCAGATAAACCAGCTCCAGCTACCGAATATTTAGTAGCATCAGGAGGAGAGGCATTATAGGTTAATGTTGTATCCGTTCCACCAGAAGTTTTGATAACAACCAAATCTCCATTGTTAAAAAACTCAAAAGGTACTGAAAATGCCGTTTGTGTATTGGCAGCAGTATATTGTACTCTAGGTGTAGTATCGGATATTGTTATTGACATTTATTGTATACCTTTTTCTATCTGATCAAACAATGAATCTAGGTAATGTATATTTTGAAATGGAATTATTCTACGCACATTTGAAGCTTTAACGCTTGGATCATTAGTAAAAAGTATATGTTGCATTTTATCTAATTGTGAACCAGTTGGGCCACCTATTGATCCCATTTTTTGACCCATATCACCAAATATCAATCTTTCCAATCCAGTATATACATCTGTAAAAATTCCACCTACTCCTGAACGCTCAAAACCATTTTTAAATTTTTGTGAATTACTCATTTTACTATAATCCATATCAAAAGCTTTTGCTCTTAATTGATCGACAATCATACCAAGAACTAACATTGTTACTACAGCTCCAAAAAAATTAGCATCCTTTTCTTGAAGTCCTCTAATTAAAACTCTGTTTGTCATAGCCATAGTAAATTTTTTAAATTGAGCTACCAACCCTCCTAATTCAGTAGACATCCATAAAGGAGTATCTGCTAATGAAGGAGTAACAATGGCTAAATTTACATCATTTTGAACAGCTAATTGAAATTTTTTTGCTATTTCATCATCCATCCAATCAAATGATTTAGCCAATCGTATATGTTCTAAACTACCATCATTTTGTAATGATCTTTTACCTTGTCCATGATTTTCATATTGTTTTATAATTCTTTTTGCATCATCTAATCCAATGCCTGATTGAGCTAATTTAGCTCTATTTAATTTTGTAATTGTTCCATTAACTAAATTTTCACTTTCTTCTAAAAGACGAGTTATTATCATCATGGTATTATGTGTTTTAATCATTTGATTAAATGGTGACATTAAATTAGCCATAAAAAAAACACCTGACATTTTATTTGCTCCACGCTCTATTTTATTAAGTGTTCCATAAATAGTATCTAAATCATTGTAAGCTAATGCTCTTGTAGACAATAACATATCAAAACCTTCACCAGACATACGTGCTTCTTTTAATGAAATTTTCCAAATAGATTTAGTAATACTACTATTAAAAGATTCCCATGTTGTTCCTAAACTACGTTGTAATCCATTAAAAAAAAGAGAACGCCCTATATCAATTAAACTTGCTGTTGCTCCTTGTAATGATGTCCAAGCATTAAAATGTTTTGCTAATCGAATACCCTTACTCCAAAATTTTGTAGGATCAGGTGGTACGCCATATGTTCCTTTAAACAAATCACGAACAGCTTCCATATCTTTAATTACTGCATTGCGTTCTTCTTGAATTTTTTGTTTTTCTATTTTTGTTTTAGCTTTATTATATTTTATTTCATATTCTCTAGCTACATCACGTATACCAGCTTGATAGCCTTTTCCTTGTAAAAATGCTCCTCCATGAGTATTAGATGTTCCAAAAATAGCACCTAGATATGTATCTGGTAACGCTGATTTATGATACACTTGCATTAAAGAAAATACATCTCCTTCCATATATCCAGCTTGTATCCATTCTTTTTGATCTAAAATAAATTTACCACGTTTTTTTAAGTTTCCTGATGAACCAGAAGGATTAAAAAAATATTCTTCAATATTTGTATCATCAATTGATTTACTTAAATTAATAGGATCAAATTTTTTCCATGCAAATTTATCTTCATAAGAGCGCACTAAATCATTAATAATATCATCAGAAAAAGATGGATTAGTTCTTTTTAAACTAGCTGTAGCAAAAGCTCTCCAAGCTTGTATATTATCTTGTATTTTTCCTAAATTAACAAAACGATTAACGTAATTTTTACGAAGTGGGTCTTTTTTTAGTTGTTCTAAAAATTTAATTTCATCATCTATAATTTTTTGAAATTCCTTTTTAGTAAAACTTTTTGTTAATTTTTCTCCATTACGCAATCGCATAGTAACTTGAATTTTTCCACTTTTAGGTAAATGATATGGTTTATTGTGAAAAGCATTTAATGTTTTTTGAAGTGTACCAATTAATATTTCTTGTTCATTTACTCTTATTTCAGAATCTTTTATTTTTTTTCCTACATAATCATAATATTCTCTTGCTTTATTTTTTGCTAAAATTACTTGAGGTATATCATCCACATATTTTTCATCCAATAAAGATAAAGTTATGCGTTTATTAAAGTCTTTAAAAGAAATTGGATTAGAGCTATTTACTTTATATTCTTTATATAATTTTTGTATGTCCATAATAGTATAGCCATATACTTTATTGTCTGCCTTTAACCATTGCTCTAAAGAATGTGTATTAGGTACTCCATGAAAATTTCCTTTGGTTAATAATGGAGAGTGTATAATTTGTTTTGCAAATTTTATAGCTGTTAAATTACCATGATTAACTAAACGTTGAATAGCGTTCCAGTCTGATGATTCACCCATACTAGCTAATACAGTTTTTTGAAATTGTTCTATTTCCAATTCCTCCATGTATTTAGTTTCATTATCTAAATATTTTTGTGTTTCAAATTTATTAAATGGTATTGTTTCTTTTCTAGTTAATGCGTGTTGATTAATTCTATTTTCATAACTAGCTGTACTTTCTCCATCTAATCTATCAATGTATGTATGAGCTTTTTCATGATTCATGACAAACTCCTCATATTCCTCTAATGTTTTAAATTGATTTTTAGGTAAAGGCGTTACACCTTTTGTTTTAGGTTTTAGCCAAACTTTATTTTTAAAATCTTGAGCTATTTTTTTACGATTAATACGAATTTTCATTACACCATCTTCTACAGTTCTATATGCTCCAACTTCTTCATATCCTTTAGGAGCTATCTCGCCTTCTTTTATTTTTATGGTATGACCATCAGCATTTTTATATTTTAATGTTGGGCCTTCTATCACCTGTACAGTTTTAGCGTTAATAAGTGCATTTTTTTCATCAATAACATCATTGTGCTTAATAAAAGTGTCTAGTAATTTATAATCTTTTTTTGTTAATCCTTTAAATTTAGGAAGTATCATATTAAGAATAAAGTTACCTCCAATAATAGCGTAAGCTTCTTCTTTTGTTCGATCCTCATCTATTAACTGTTTACCAAATTCTTCTACACCTAAAACAGCACTTGTATTTACAGCCCTTCTTATTTTAGTTGATTGATATAAAGGAACAGCCATACGTGACATTAAAAATACATTACTTATATCTGTAACACCTCCAAATATTCTTCCACTAATATAAGCTGGTTGGCTTTGTATTTTTTCAAACATTTCTTTTCTTTTTTTAATTAAATAATCAAAATGATCATGACTTGTAGCCTGAGAAAAGTATTCCTGATCTCTTAAAAAAAAATATCTATGAGTTGGATCAGAATCTTTTGTTACCATGTATGCTGGATCAGATACAAAATGTGGAGGAGGATTTAAATAACTGTCAATTGCCATAGCAAGAAAATTCTCATCCTTAAACCCTTCCATAAAGTCTGCTCCTTGTTGGGTATCCAACTGAAACATTTGTGACCAATCAAATTTGTTTTTAGGATAAGAACCAAAAGTTACATTAGGATTGTCTTGCCAAGTTTCATTAGGTTTGTTGGGAGCAAAGACATTTTCTTCTTGAATAACTTGTCCTTCAAGATTTTTTATTTCTGTCATTTTATAGATTTTTTAGGATTACCCCAATAAGTTAATAAAGCTTCATACCGAGCTTTATTTGAGAATTGATGATTTAAGTTTTTAATTTCTTTTAATGCTAAAGCAAAATTTTCATTTTTTATAGCATTATAAATAGGTGTTCCCTTATCAATATATTCTGTACCAGTTACATCTATAATATCCTGTAATACAAATTGATGAGCTGGATGAACAACAACACCTATATCTTTATAAATTTCCCCTAATGTATTATAGTTTTCAGCTACACGCATATTAACCATTTGAAATTTATCTTCATTGGATATTGTCATTGTTCCATTTTCAATCATTTCCAATCTTTTTGTTTGTTCCTTTTTAGAAACCTTATCTTCTGTCCATACTTTTCTTAAAGATTCAACGTCTGCATCATTTTTAATGTCCAATGGATCGCTAAATAAGGAGTAGTGCGTAAATAATAAAGTATTGCTATCAAAAGATTCATTCAATTCTTGTTGTTTGTTTTGAACACTAATATCTATTTCCGTTAATTCAGCAGATATTTTTTCACTAACTGTATTTTTAATTTGATCATTCCATCCAAATGTTTCTGCAATAGAATCTTTAAATACTTCCCATTTATCCATTAATGGAACAAGAAATTGTTGTTGTAAAAATAATTCATTTTTATAAAAAGCTTCCCTACCCTGTTCTGTGTTTGGATAAGCACTTCCAGCTGCAACACTTAAATCATACCATTTTTTATCTTTAGAAAAATATTCTTCTGTTTTTTGTCTTGCTCGTTCTTGAGCTAATTCTTCCATTAATGAGCTACGAGTATAACCCATATTCATAGAATAACGATTATTAGGTGTCCATGCAACAGGCACACCTTCTTTCTTTAAAACTGTCCAAATATTTTGATCATTTTTAAACCAGATATGAAACTGTTCATTTCCTTTATCAGCAGTAGAAGGCATATATTCCATCTTAATTTTATTTTCATCAACAAGATCATAAATACGTGACCATTTGTCTGCTATATCATCACTTGGAAAGTTCATACCTAACTGATTAGCTATTTCTTCTCCTGACATAGTTTGTAATGTTTGCATACTAAATGCTAACGCACTTGTAGCTAATTGCTCTCTTTTCATTCCAGTAATAGATGCTATTGATGTACCTTTTTTCATTAAAACTGGCCCATTACCAACTTCATGATTAAAATCCATAAAACTAATATCATACTCATTTTTGCTCATTTGTAGTATTGCCATAAATTTAGAATTTTCTAATTTTTCTTTAATTTGTAAATCACTAGGACTTGTATTATTTCCTAAATCTTTTACTAATAATTCAGTAACGATTTTTTTATATTCAATTAAACCACTTTTTTCGATACTCATATTTTTCCAAAAACCAAAATAAAAAGTATTAGCGTCTATAAGTATATTTTCCAAATTAATATCACCACCAAGAGATTTTTTAAGTAAACCAGAATATTTAGCCATTGATACCCATTCAGCAAAATCACTTAAGTTAACTAATTCTTCATTAAAAAAAAGTGAAATTTCTTCATTATTAGCTACAAATTCAGTTATTTTAGTTCTTAATTCCCCTTTTGCTTTTTCATCATAATTATACTGTTCTTTCCATATTTGGATAGCTGGAATAGGATTCATTTGATTGGATTTCCAAGTATGATAAACGTCATGCAATGTTCGTGCCAATGGCATATCTTGCAAGTTACCAACACCAACAGTATTTTTTCCAACAGAGGCATTATAAACAATAGCCATATTAATTAAGGCGTTTTGTTCATCTTCTGTATCAAATTTTAGACCTTCCATAATTTTTAACGTATCAATAAATTCCTGTGGAAAATATTTATCTTTTTCCATGTGATACAAAATAGAAGCTGTTACAGGGGGTATTTGACCATTTGGAGCATTTTTAATTGAATCAGCTAAAACATCAAATGTATAAACGCTATTAAAATTAGCACCAAATAATTTTCTATATTTAGCTTCCATGATTGTATTTACAGCATCATTTCCTTCCCATTGAGTTCCATCAAGCAAGTCTACTGCTGTCAATACACTTCCTTCTCCTTTTGACATATGTTCAACTGCTGTACGAAGTTGGTTATAGTCATTTCTTTGTTTGATTAGTTTAGTTGATAAATCTTCATCTGATACAACCAATCCATCATTATCAATTTTAGTTGCATTTTTTCTTAAATCATTTTCAGAAGGAAAAGTAATTTGAGGATCATTCCAATTAATATTATCAATCCAATCCATATTATCATCTTGCATAGCTTTATTACGAGTAATAAAATCATCTTTGTATTTTTTACGAGTAGCTTCTATTTCATTTTGTACATGGTCAGCAATATCTTGTTTTTCTGTTCCCCAATTTGGATGAGTATTATTCATAAGAATACCAGCAAAGGTTTTAACCATAGCTTTATTTTCCTTAGATAAATCCAAATTATTAATTTCTTTTGATATAGTTTCACCAGACCAAACCTTTAAAATTTCTTCTGCAAGAAACGTACTTTCAATAGTGCCATCTAATATACCGAATTTTTCACTATTAGCTAAAGCATGGGTTAATAAATTTTCATCATGATCTTGCATTATGGGAAAATGAATTTCTTTTAGATAATCTGCATCTTGTTTATATTGTACATGAGCATCATTCCAAACAGTAAAACCTTTCTCTAAAGATTTTAATTGATTAGTAAAATTAGTTCCGTGTAACATTAATTCTTGTATACTTTCTATATTTTTAATACTTTCAAAAGTTATTTGTGATGCTTGATTAGAAACGTTTTTAAGTGTTTCCCAATCAGCATTTGCACTGCTTGTTCTAAATTCTTTATAAATTGGTCCATAAAATTGATTACGTAAACTATTAAATTTTAAACTAAAATCTAATTCATAATCTTGATTTTCGTTGAGAGGAACATTTTTTGCCTGTTCTTGATAATATTCTAAAAATAATTTATCAAATTCTGCTGGATTATTATAATATTTTTGACTTAAGTGTAAAACCTGATTTCCCAATTGCATTTCTGCAATACTGTATGTTCTATGATCTTCTGCATTTTTTAATTTTTGAGCTTCTTTTAATCTTTCTTTTTCTAGTTTATCTGCTAATTTTTTTTCACTTAATGCTTTTTGTGCAGCTAGTCTTTTATCTTCATCTATTCGTCTTTGAAGTTCTTCCCCTTGCCATTTAGTTTTTCTGTTTAAAGCATCATATTCTCCAGTTCTAATTTTTTCATTTTCTATTTTTGAGGCTAAAATATCTGCTTTATACTTATCGTCATTTTCAATTTTATCCTGTAAATATTTAATGGAACTATCAAACAAAGGATTAAAAACTGATTGAGAAGGAGCATTGATACTTATGTTTGAGCCACTAGGTAGGCGTACTGAATTTTTATCTCTTTTTAACATTATCTAGGTCTGTAAAAATATCCTTTATTAACGCTGTACCGATCTGCCCAACGTATTTTGTTTTTAGCTAAAGTTGCCTTATGTAATTCTAATTTACGTTGTATTTCAACATATCGTCTATCACGTAAATACATATTATGTTGAGTATATCCTAATCCTAAATCTGCAACTAATCCAAATTCATTTAAACGCATTTGTTTATTTAAATTACTTAATGATCTGTCAATACTTTCTGTATGAATTTTCATACCAAGCTCTAAAGATTCAACATCTTCTTTTGCTTTTGTTTTAACTTGAATTGATATTGCTTTAAATGAACCTGAATCAAAAGGATCATATCCACCAGCACTAGCATATGTTTCATTATTTGCTTGTATTTCTGATGATTGTTCTAAACGATCATTAATATCTGACTTTGCTTGTAATTGTGTTATTAATCTTTTTGTATGAAGCTCTTGTAAATATTGTTTATTTTGATTTCTTGCAGAAATAAAACTAAGTATACTTTTTCCTGAATTAGCTAAAAATAATAAGGTTGCTGGATCCATACTAACTAAATTGCACCTCCAACGCCATGCCTAAAACTTTTAAAGGTAAGGGGTCATTTTGTGTTACTGTTACTGTTGGGGATTTATCATATCCCAAAAAGTAAAATTCTTTTTTGCCACTTTGTTTTATTAAATCTCCACCCACAGTAAATCCACTTTGTAATATTACTAATTCATGTGCTGAAGCTGAACTAGGTGACTTCAACGATACATCTAATGTATCAGCTACATCTATAATGCAACGCACTATTCTTCTTGGTAATCCAGTAAGTGGGCCAGTATCTGTTTCTAAATCTATAGGCATTGTTTCTAATTCTGGTATATAATTAAATCCTACACTTACACTTGTTGGTTGTGGGTCTACTGTAAAAGTTAAAGTATCACTTCCTGAAACAGTAAATGCTCCTAAAGACGAATTACCATAGACTGCATTAACAGATTCATTGGTATAAATACCATTAACTGTATGCAAAAATCCTTTGGTAAAAGTAATAGAAGCATTATCTGCTGGGGAGGAAGCCAAATTTGCATCCAATGTAACTGTATAGGTATTGCTACCATTGTTTGTAACAGCAGTTATCGTAGATGTTCCTGATACGCCACTAATTGTAAAAGCTTCTTGTATTTGTGGACTAGACGTTAATCCATCCATAATTAAAGTAAGCCCTGATTGAGAAGCACCTTTTACAAGAGGAGTACCACGTTGGGAGAGCGTGGAGGTAGTTGAACAATCAAGGCTTAAAGAATCATCATCACCAAACTTTTCTAAAGTATAAGTAACTACATTATTTAAAGTACGTTTGCATACAGCAAATATATTTTCATTGGCACTTGTAACACTATGAAAAGTATCACCTGAACGTGTTTCCCATAATGTCCATCCAGCTATATCTTCTTCTCGAATAGAATGAAAGACAGCAAGTTTACCATTATGAGTAGAACCAGAATTAGTAAATATTGCAAATTGTTCAGGACGTGTAGATGAACCACTTATCATGGCAATATCTTTTGGTGAATCTATTAAATGATTAGCTAATACCGAAATATTAGTTGATACATACCCAGCTTCAGAATCAGAATAAATAAATTCACGAATAGCCCTACCATTCTTTTGTGTGTAAATTGATGCTCCATCAAATAATATGGGTCTTGTTCTTGAACATCCATATGGTGTTTGTCTACGAAATACAATGTTGCTTGGAGTAATAGCTGATGTATCAGAAGATGTAGGAATAATATATTCTCCACCATCTGTAAAAATTTGTAAGTTAGAACCAGAATATAAATGACGTATTTCGTTTACTGTATCACCACCAATAGCTACATCAATACCTTGATTTGCTAATCCTGTACCTACACTAAAGTTATGATAATCTCCTACTTGAGAAGAATTAACAGAAGATGGTTTAGATTTAACACCACCAAGCCATAGTCTATTATCATGAAATGTAATTGCTTGTGGGTATCCTCTATGAGAAGATATTAATTCTTCATCCCATTCTGCTGTAGCATTTGTATTTACCAATGTTTCTCGAATATTGCCTACAACAACTGTTGTGCTTGATCGTGAAGCTATATCAACTTCTTTACCACCAATACGAATTGTTTTATTAACCCAATTAGCATTAGTATCAAATATTGCACTAGAAGCTGTTATGTTTACTGTTGTTCCTGTAGTTGCTGCTGGAGTTAAAGTAACTGCACTATCTTCATATTTATAATAAGGTTTGTATCGTGGATATCCTGAAGTATGCGAATCAAAAGCAAATAGACTAGCTGTAAAAGCTGTAGCTGAAGTTCGTTTAAGTTTAACAATAGGATTATTTCTGTGGGCAATAAATACTGTGTCACCAAACTGTGCTATATTTAATTCAAATAGTTGAGCTGTTGTCCAGTTACAATTTGTTGTGTAATTACTTTGTACTGAAGTACCAGCACTATTATGAACATCCAATCGGTTATTGGATAAAACAAATATTGCTATTTCATCATCTGAAAATACAAAAGGTAAGATTCTTGATTCACCAGCAAGTGTAGCTTTATACGTTGTTCCTTGTCTACGCATAAGACCACCACTATCCATCATATACCAATTGCGTAAAGTTTGTGCGCCATTGAAGTACGCTTTAGCATCTGTGCGTGATCTTAGTAAAGGGTTAAGCTCCCCAGCACTAAAATTAGATAGAACAGTTCTCATTGTTCTAGCCATATTATCCTGTCGATCTAGTTGATTTACGTAGGTTAATAAATCGTGAATGATCTATGACTGAATTTGTTCGTTCAGAAGAATCAATATTTTTCGCAATTAAATATTGACGTTCAGCCATATCAGAAAATTGTTTTATCATACCTGAATCTCGTGCAATTGATCCAGCAAATAAACCAGCTAAACTATATTCAAGAGCTAAAATAAAATGAGGAGGAAATTCAGCTTCATCCTGACGGAATGTATAATCACAGATTACAGAAGATGAGCTTCCATAATTATCTAAATAAACTTTATCTCCATATCGTTCATAAGGAATAACAAAGTCATTAACTGTTAATGTAATAAGTTGTAATAATTCAGGACTTGTAGGTAATTGATACGCATATGTAAATCGTCCTGTAGGTGAAGCAGTAAGTAAAGATAGTTGTTTTTGTTCAGTAGCAAATCTCCATCTATGTCGAGTAAGAGCAGATTTTACTATATCTTCATAGACAACATTACATACATTAGCTTCCGTACTGTCATCTGAGAATGAAGTAATTGAGTTTGCTCCTATCATGATTAAAGCTGTGGAGCATATATCTACTTTTGTTGTTGCCATATTTTATATAACAAGGGGGGATTAACCCCCCTCATTTATTTTATTTAAGCAAGAATTACTGTATTAAGATTAGTTCCACCATCATCTACAGATACTATTAAAATATCTATAACTGCATTTGAACCACCACTATTTACAATAATCATATCTCCAGCCGTTAATTCAGCGTAAGATAAAATAAAGTAATCATCATTGTCGATTGTGCCTATTGCATCACCATCTGTGTAATACCACATTGCATTGGAATCACCCATTTGAGAGATTTTTTTAATAGGATTGTCTAAAGCATAAGCCATAATATATTTCTCCTATTCTGCGCAAAGCTGTACCCTTAAAGCGTCACCATCAATAACTACTGCTCCCATAGAGAGAGAAGAAGTTACTAAATTAGATACTTTTTCAGGTATATAATTAACTTCAGTCTTTACATCTTGACCTATGCCAAGACCAACTGAAGATTTGTGCCAAGCTAAAGTTTGTCGGTCAGTCGCTACAGTCAAACCAGAATGAACGAACCATAAGAAGCCCATCCATCTTTTTGCTGTAGATTCACCATTCGTAAATGGTAAATTTTCTGTTCCAACATACTCAGCACGAGAGAAGTGATCAATACTCATTAGGTCACCCCATTGAGTAGGGCCAACTGCCCAATATCTTTGTCCATCATCAGGAACATCAGCAGTACCAAAAATATTTTGCATATTTTTAGCTTTGATTAATGTCATACCTGTTGCAGATGAATTTACGTTATTTGCGATTGAAGTTCCAGCTTTCATAACTGTTGTCAGTATGTCATCTGTTTTACGACCAAGTGCATAAGCTGCATTTTGTGCAACTATCTGTCTTTCGTCAATGTTGATCTTCAATTCGTCTAGTTTATCAATGTAATCGGCAGCATAATAATCCGTTAAAGTCGCAGACACATTAGAGTGAGCAAGGTTCATAGCCACTACTTCAGCATGACGTGCTTTGGTAGTTGCTGTACCTTTTGCAACCTTTTGGAATTTTACGCTAGAGCCACTTACACCATTTACAGTTCTTACCAGACTTTTTAATTTAGCACCCATACGTTGATACGCCATGTGTACTTCTGATTCAAACTGAGTAATAAAGGCGTTAGTTACTGTACTAGCCATTTTATTTCTCCATTGTTAAGGTTAACCGATTATCTCTTAAGTTTGCTAAAAAGTTATCCTAATGGGCAATTTGCGTACTCTAAAGGTCTTAAAAGGAGTAATGACTAATCATTTTCCTTTATGCAACGCACATTTATTATTTCTTCTACACAACCTCTAGGAATTACTGTAGTGCGACCTACTTCCGTATCGGTAATATCTGCTGGAATGTCTGCTGATATTTTTATATCAACTGTATTTTCTTCTATTATCCACCCAACACTACGAATAACTGAAGAAGCAGTTGTTCCTACTTCCTTTCTATCGTGCCAAGTTCCTGTATCAACTTCTCTTGTATCACGCCAAATTACTAATACTAAATTATGATCCACTAAACTTGTTCAAATAATTTAGATACACGATCAATATAAACAGGATCTTTTTCTCCATCTTTCCAATAACGAGGATCTTTCATCATGTTGCGTAAATCACCTACATTTGGTTTTGTATCTACTGCTGTTGGTGATTGAGGCATATTAGAATTTTTATTAAGTGCCATTATCTCCTCCAATGCTTTTATACCTTCGGCAGTTTCAGCTAATTTTGTTACAGTATTATATCCTTCTTCTGATAAATGTTTTTTTGACCATAAATTAGCAGATTCAATACGATCTTTAGCATTATCACCTAGCTTTTGTTCTTCTTGAAAACTATCTGGTAATCCAGCTATTTCATTATTAACAAAATTACTAATACCTTCATTATATTCATCTTGAGATAATCCCATAGATTTAGCTTTTTCCCCCCACCATTGTAGCAAAGGTTGTTCTTCATTAATTTGCATGGAAATATTATCAGGAATATCTTCTGGTAATTTTATTTCATATTTTTCTGGTACTTTGGCATTACGTTCCTGTTCCATATCTGTGCGTATCTGTTTTGTTAATTCATCTGTACGCTGTCCTAATTTTTTTTCCAAAGAATTATATGATGTTCCTAATGATTCAACATTTATTTCACTTCTATCTTTATCCCAAAATTTATCGGATATGTATTCAGGTTTATTTGATTCCTGTTCTTCTTGTTGTGTTTCTTGAGTTTGTTCTTCAGCCATTATTTTTTCTCCTTTTGATGTGCATTAATTCGTTGTTGTATTATTGCCACTAAAAATCTTCTACCTTCTAAATGAAATAATTCATTTGTGGACATATTTGGCCCAGCCACAGCTTCCGTTGTAATGGATTTTAAATAAGATAATACCTGTTTACCATTATCATCCTTAAATACTGAAGCTATTAATTGATTAATTAATTTTTCATTTTCAGGAGATCGTTGATATCCGTCAATTGAATTAACTGGTTTTTTAGCTGATCTGTTGTCCTTGAGGTGATCCCATGAGGTCATTTCCTTCTCCTTCTAGTTGTCCTTGTTGTGCCATACTTTGCATTTGTTGGGCTAGTTGTGCTTGTTCCTGTTCATCACGAAGTAATTTTTCAGGAATATTCATTAATTTACCAATATGACGAGCCACAGCATCTTGATTAACAATTAAGTTAAGCATTTGTGGGCCAAACGTTGTACCAATAATTTCATGAAATCTATTTATATCACTTATATCTTGTTGATATTGTGATCTTGCTAATGGAGATACAGCTTGTATTTTAACTTCTCTACCATTAACTAAAGGTAAATCTATTCTACCTTGTTCTTTTAAAATTCTTATAACTCGTCTTAAAATAGGAATAACAAATTCAGATTGAAGTCTACCAAATGATGAACCAATCTGTCTTGACAAATCTGCCATACGTTCTGCTACTTCTGTTGCTGTCATAGGTGTACCTTCTGGTCTACCAAGTGTTTCCATGTACAATGCTTTTTTAATATTAGCCCTCATATCCTCTAGTACCAATTGAGCGACATCAAATCGTCCAGCCGAATTAATAGGTTGCAAACCTCTTGAATTTGGTGCGATTGGAATGAGAGAACCTGGTACTAGTTGGATATTATCAGGATTAACTATTCCATCATCTTCTACTTGGTAAATACCAGATATAGCCATCTGTGCATTTTCTAAAATTAATTGTATCGTTAAGTTACACGTTTTAATTGCAGATATGGCATTAAAGATTGGACCACGTCCATATACTTCGCCTGATGCTTTATTCCATCTAAATGTTATGTAGGGATTAGACCCTACACCTTCAAACATTTCTTCAAATACAATTATTTTTTTCTCCAATAGAATTACACAATGTTTATATTTTTCAACATTGGGTTCATCATATACTCTGTATACACCATCAATTAATGTACACTTTTTATCAGGATTCATAGATTGTAAAACATCTTCAGGTATAGTTGCTTTTGGATATATAATTTTAATTTCACTTATTTTACATTTACGTTTACGAAAAACTGTATCAATCGTATTCATTGGGCCATTGTCCAAAATTAAATGTGGCAAAGGAATAGCTGAAAATTTTATTGGATTAACTGCATCACCTTCTTCTATTAACATACATCCAGTACCAACTGCCAAATCCATAAAAGCTTCGTGTACCTCTGAATTAAAATTACTTGAACTTAATAATTCAAATACATACTGTGTAATTTTATCTAAAGCTCCATTAACTTCTTCAATATTATCTTCAGGAACTTCTGAACCAGCTTCAAAGTTTGCCCATCTTGCAAACGTAGGAACGATACCAGCTTGTAATCGACTAGCAAATTCTTGTATACCTACAACTGCTGTTTCATCAAATATTTTATCGGTACGTTTTTGACCAGATTCTTCATCATAGAATGATTCTCGTTGAGGTAAGCAATATTCATATGCTTCTTCAAACTTATCTTTCCATTGTAATTTAAGAGCATCAGCTTCTTTATAACGTTTTAATATAGCTTCTACTTTTGAATTAGAAGCTACTTTAGGACTTATATCTATATTTGTTTCCATAATTAACTATAAAATGTTCTTTTATCTGTTGATTCATCTGAATATTGTCCAGCAAAATATCGACCTGTGTTCTTATTTGTTGATTTTTTCTTATTTTTTTTATTTGTATCTTGTTCTGTTGTTCCCATAGATAAATTTGCTGTTTCATTATTTGCTGTTTCATTACCCCCAGTATTACGAGCTTTAAAAGCTTTGTCACTTTTTAAATTTTTATTAAATTTATTTCTATAACCACCATAAGTGCCTTGCATTGTATCTGCTGCTATTCCTCTCATTATTTGTCCTCCAACCATTGGAACTGTAAAAGATAATCCAGCTATTAATGCTCCTTGTAATTTTTTTTGACTTTCAAACATTTGTTCTGAAATAGGTATACTTCCAGCAATAGTATCTCTATTTCCAGTACCTAAAGCTACAGCATGATCTCCATATTTCATTTTTTTTCCTTTGGAAGTAAGCCAATAACTTCCAGTTTTACTTTTTTTAGCCTCACCAATAGATACTAAATATTCATTAGTGGCTTTAGAAACTTCTTCTCCATACATACCTGTTCCACCTTTTTTACTTTTCAAAGCATAGGAATCTACAATTCCTTCTGTTGGATGTTTTTTTTGATTGAACCCAATATCTTTTTTAACTTTCTTTGTACCAGCTTTAATTACATTTGGATTAATTTCATTTCTTCTTCTATTAGTTTCTTTTCTACCATCACCTCTGCCACCACCACCAGAATTAGAATTTGTTGATTTTTTACTTCCCATTATGAATACTTATTACCTTCATCATCATAAAATCCTCTACCACCAGCTTTGGAAAACATAGACCTTGAACCTACCATGCCTTTAGCAATTCTTCTTTTACGTTCAGCTCGTGCTTCTTCTTTTGTTTTACGATCTTTTTCTTCTGTTTCCATCTGACGTTTAATCATTCTGTCAGTTTCCGTTTCCTCGTATTTAGGTCTTTTTAATATGCCCATTATACAATTTTTCTTTTTGCTTTAATTGCTTTTTTTGATTTCTTTTTAGAGTCATTATTTTTTATTAACGAAGATAATTCTTCATAACTCATCTCCGTAGCTGACGGACTTCCTAAAGAATTACCTTGATCAGATCTAATTGCTTTCCAGTCAGCATACCAATCTTGAGCTTGATCTAAAGTATCAAATCCTTTAATTTCTTTAATTCTATTTAATAATCTTTGATATTTGTCACCCATATTAATATCCTTTAGGTTTAGGCTTTGGTCTAGGTTTAGGTTTTTTTGCCATAAGAATTAATCTCTGCATCTACAAAGACTTCAAAATGTAATTTACGCAACGCACAAAATAACTGATAAGGCGTAAATATCCAAAAGGATCGTAAACCAATTAATCGTTGTATGTAACTCACACAGCTATGTTCCTTGATCCACCACTCTCCTCTAAACTTTGGTGTATCCAATTCTTCTCCTTTCAGGACAGTTCCCTTTAATCGTTTAACATAGGATAAAACTTTTTGAGCTTCATTACCATCAATAATTTCCACGTGTAATCGTCCATACAATCCCTCTAACAGTACCCAGCACTTAAATTTAGGACAAAAATGTAAGCCACCAACGTGTGTAAAGCCCTTTTTTCGCCATTTAGTGTAAAATGGGGGGTTAAATGGCGTATAAAAAAAGATTAGCCATTTAGTCCGAATACGTTCCACGACTTCCTTTTGGGTTTATCAATCTTATCAAATACATTCCATGTTGTCTTTGCTTTGGTAGGATTTAATCTATTTTTTCCATGAAGAATAGCCCTACCTTCACCAGCTCCCATCAGTAAATACTGCAAAGCATCATGAACATGGGAATATCTATTCTTATCTGGTTTCTCATCAAATCGATGTCCTGATGTTTGTATCCTTCTGTAATGATATCCACCATTAAATCCTTTTTTAAGATTAAGGCATCTGTTATCAAGTAAGAAAGCTGGTTTTCCGTCTGCCATCTTATTTAATGTGGATTCTACAGCTTCAATTCTAAGAGCAACATCATTACTTGGTGCTGGAATTGCCTTCACTCCAGCAGTACGAAGCATTTGAAAGGGGGTTCTTTCATCTGTTTGCGCCCTGAAATCTCCTGCTGGATCGCCATATATTTCTAATTCATAATTACGGAAATATTTTGCAATATCCTGTTTAAGTGTTTCAGCAAAACGTACAGCTCCCATATCAAAGCATACTAATTCATGAAGTATCTGCCATCTTCCACTAGCTAATCGTTGTCCAAAGACTGCTGCTGGAGTTAATCCAAAATCTATGCCAATAAATACAATAGATTGAGGATCTGGTATTAGTGGTTCTTTTGCTAAATGGGTTTCTGCCCTCCAAGATGGATACACAGGTTTACCTTCTTCCAAAGTTCCAAGCTTATTAAGGACATAAACATCAATCCAACCTTTAGTCTTACCATTAACAATATTATTGTAGTATTGAGGCGTTAAATTTTGCTTATTTTCAGCGTGTTCATTATCTTCATACCCAGTTAAGTCACCAGTTTCTGATCTTATCTCTTTCATTCCTCCACCTTGTGTATAAAACGACCAATTATCAGGTTTAACTAACATTAAAGCTTCATCCCTTCCTATATGATCTGGTACTGGTACATCACCAGACATAATAGGCCACCAATGATCTTCTTCTGGAGCATTGGTATCACAGATAACACCATACCATGTAGCACCACCTTCTCGCATGGAAGGAAATCTGCCTACCCTCATAGTACAAGCATCTATAATAGATTTAGGAATCTCCCTTGCTTCATTGACCCATACCCCTGTCAGCTCCAATGATAGCAGTTTCTTCATATCTTCAGGTCTATCTAATGCTAGGAATAGAACCTCTATATCTAAATCACCTTTCTTAATATGGTGCGTATAGGGAACAGACCAATGGAATCTTCCCCATGTATTCTCATCATACCAATCAAGCCATGTTTTAATTGTTGTTGTTTTAAGCTGTGGATTTGTATTCCGAATAACTGCCCATCTTGAGCGTCTAATCCCATTCTCATTCTTCTTTTGCTGTAAAGCTCTCCTAAATATTTCTACACAACAAGCAACAGACTTCCCTGATCCAACTGGCCCTCTAATTCCCCTGAAGAAATCGTCAGACTTCATGAATTTCTTGAGAACTTCTCCGTAAGGCTTGTACTTAAACTCAGTCAAATCGTGAATCTACAAATTGTTTTAACATCTTCTCCACAACCTTTGGTGCAAAACTTTCAATTACCTTATCAGCTTCATAATTATTAATAAATTCTGTAGGATATTTACTTAAATGTACTTTCTTTACTATATCTCTTAATCGTTTCCTATCATGTAACGAAATAGTTTCAAGATAACTCATGATCTTCTAGCAGCAAAAGCCCTTTTTGATCCTTTGGCTCTACTTTTCTCCGAAGCTCCTCTATTAGAACTGGCTGATTTAAACCCTGTTATCTTACCTTTGCTATGAGAGGCATCCTTGCCATCTCCATTCCCATATGTACCTTGATCCCTATTATACTTAACAAGTTTCCCCCTATAAGCCCTCATCTTCTTTGAGGATTGAAACTTCTTATACTCCTTCTTATAATTCCTCTCCATTAATCTGTCCCTTCCTTGAAAGAAGGATTATTGGGATTACAATACTTATATAATTCTTTTCGTATGTCGCTCTTTTCATTGATATGCTTTTCCATTCTGTCCAGCAATATCTTGTTTTGTTCTTTGAGGTTTTTTACTTCTTTTTCTAGCTCTGTCATTCTTTTATCCATATCCATAGGTGAAAGTAAATCACTTTAAAGATATAAATATATTTTTAAAACTCACAATACCTTTTTTAACCTCTAATGCGAGTAAGGGATATATATATATATACAACTGACTAGTTTTCCCCCCCCACCCCTCTTTTTAGACGAAGTTATTTACGTGAGGTCAATAGAGATTTTTATATCACCCTGTACGTGATGCTGAACCCTATCTGGTGCGCGTATCCCAGCTCTATCTAGTATATCTCTTGACGCTTCTAGTTGTACGTACTCACTCTTAGCATCTTTACTTAACTCTACTAGCCTTCGTGATGCCACTACTGCACCCATTCCTATGGTATTCGCAATCCGTTCCATCATGTACCTCTGAACATGAGGTAATCGTAACGTTCTACTAGCTACTACTCTACCACTATCTCCCTTTGCATATCCTACTATTTCAGCACATTCCTTTATAGATTTACCTGTCGTTACGAATGTATCCACTAATGCTGTTTGCTTCTCCGTTAACTTGTTATTCTTCATAAGGCCTTTATCACGAATATCATTGATAATATCTTTGTCAATAGGTTGTTACATATGGTGCAATACTTCCTTCATCAAGTTCCTAATTTGCTGAAGCAAATAAAGATTGATCTCATACTGATTGTTCATCTCCCACGTTATAACTCGAGCTAAATTAACAACGACATTCACTATCAACACCACTAATGTACCACAAAGTATGTTATAGCATATACAAGCTCTCCTAGTAATGCCTAAATTGATACCAGTCCAATAAACAACAGATAAGATCAATCTATAAGACACAAGGTCTTATCACCAGTAATGTCGATATTTCTCTGTTCTACCATCAATGTTCTTATAAGCATGGGACTCTCTCTCTCTATGATACTGTTTTATTTTATGGCAAATCAAAATCCAAGTAAAGCTATGTTCCGTTTCATGTTTACTCGGCCCAAGTGCATGGCCTCGCTGTACGAGAACAAGCTTGACTAGAGATATTTTGATTCACCATAAATCGAATGAACATTCTCAAAAAGAGAAGAAAGTAAGTAAAAACAAAGCGATTAAAAAGAATTAATCAAATTAACACGAAAGGAGTGCAATATGATTATCACTATCAACAATCTACCACAAACACTATTTGATAGACTAGAACAAACAGACGAAAGATTTAAAAGTCTTATCATACAATTAGAACACGCTAGAGTAACTGACAACGAAGATAAAAAAGACCTAGTGTTACAAACAATCTATTCAGAATATGGAAGGGAATTTACATATGACTAAAATAGAAAGAATATTAATAAGTTTCTTAATAGGTTTCATAACAAGCTACATGATAGCACAATACATAAGAGTATATATATAGGAGGATTACATGATTATAAAAACATTAAAAGCATTAGGATACGGCATTAAAACAGGTGCTAGAGTAACAACGTGGTTGATGAAAGAGGATATTGAAAAAGGAAAAGAACTATTTAACAAAACACCATATTTAAAAGATATGGAATTTCATAACCCAGTCACTATCAACAAAACTAAAGGGAGTAAATAATGGCAGATACATTGCAAGATAAATTAGATATAATATTAAGTGGAGCATATGATGTAGCCAAAGTAGATTACACAGCATTGTATCAACTCAGAGCAGATTCAGATGTAGAAGCATTTGATTGTAAATTAGATATACAACAACACATTAGAGGTTTAGAATTTAGACGAAATGGTTGTGATATGCAATTGGATAAAATACTAAGGGAATCAACTGCAAGTGTACATGAAATGAATGGAGGACAACACAGGGAAAAAGAATCTGAAGAAGAAATACCTAAACAATCTTCAGAACAACGTAAATTCAAAACTGAACTGTGGAAAACAAAAAAGGAAATATACAATCAACGTATCAAAGCGTTAAAAGATGTTCATTTGAAATTAATAAATGAAACCTACATCAGTCATGGTGCAGTAGATACTAACCACAAAGGAAAAGTAAGAATGGCAAAGTATCATTATAACAAACCAATAGAAGAAAATATCCAAGCAGATATTAAAAAAGCGTTATCAAGTAAACAATATTAGTTGTATCCACGACAAAGCAGATAGGGTTCATGTATCCTTATCTGCTTTTTTTTATGGCGAGAAGGGGGGAAACCTGAAGGATACCGAATACAATCACTATCAACATATACCGAGTAATCACTATCAACACCGAGCGAAGCGAGGTGTAATGTTAAGGATACCGAAACCGAATGATACCGAGCAAAGCGAGGTGAAAGGAATGAAATGACAATAAGTACACAAAAGAAAACTGAAGAAAGTTTTATAAAACAAATAAACAAATGTTTAGATGAATTAAGTAAACTTAAAAATGAAAGTTTTAGAATAGTACCACAAGCATACTGTCTATCAGCATTTGTATTATTACAACAAGCAAGACAAAGTTTAAAAGAGGAGATACTCAATGAAAATAACTAAAGAATTTGATAAACAAAGTCATAAGATAGGTACGTTTATGATTTTACTTATCACACTAGGATTTGGATTTATCTTTAGTCTACTTGTAGCTGGAGTTAACCCAACATTAGTAATCAGTATTGTATCAGCTCCTATGTGGGTAGGTATTATTATACTATGCCTGAAACTAACCAAAAAGATACGAGGTAAATAATGACAATTAAATACATAGATGAAGATAGTTTTTATGATGGCATTAAAGAATTAGTAATGAGAGGATTAATGTTTATTGCCGATAGAAAAAAACTTACAATAGAATTATCAGGAGGATTTTAATGAGCATAGCATTTAAAAACTGGGTAATGGAAGAACAAGAAAAGGATGAGGAAAAAATGTTAATAGATGAAGATAATATAAATACATACAAAGATATTGAATTAATTGCACGTAGTTTAAAAACAAGTGAGAAACTTGAACCATATGTGCAAAACAGATTAGATACAATAATCAAAAAATGTAACGAAAGAATAAATAGCTTTGAAGCAAAAGATAGAGATAGAGAATTGGCTTCACAAAATTAACAACAACTTTAAAAAAAAGGAGATTTTTTAATGGTAAATAAAACACATTGGAATCACGAAGGATTACATAAAACTTATGGTCATAACAATAATGGTTATGTTTGGGGTATTAATTACATTGATGAAGAAACCCAAGATGTACCAATTACTGTTGATTGTAAGTGGTTTAAAACAAGAAAAGAAAGAAATCAAAAATATAAAAAAATATTGGGAGATAAAAATGAGTAATGATACCAAGCAAAGCGAGGGAATTGTAAAAGAACAATCACGAAAAACTATTGAAGAAATTATCATTGATAATAATACTAAGATTTATGAATTACAGCAATTTTTATCTGAAGGAACAAAAAGCTTAGATAAAATAACAGAAAGATTAAATAAAATAACAGAGAAAGTACAGAGAGGTTTTTAATGGCAAAAAAAGCAGTAATTGATTCTAAATTATTAGAAACAATAGATGATCAAATTTATAAGCATCTACCAATAGATAAGATAACTAAAATTATTGATGATAAAGTGCAGATTGCTATTGGAAAATTAAAACTAAACAAGGGAGAGAAAAATGCTAATGCAAACTAATACAGCAGAAGTTTTACGAGAACTACCAGCAAAATTTGCTATACCTGAAAGTGCAAACTTTGATGTAGGTTTACGTCCAATTTATGACGTATATCATAAAGAAATATCTGATAAAAAACAGGTATTTAGAAAAGATACTAATGATGGATTAGCTGTTGTTAGTAAAACATACAAAACACGCTCATATGAAAAAGCTATAAATCATTTTAATGAGTTAATCTTAAATTCTAATCTAGACTTAAACGAGGTTGAGATAGTTGATACAGTAGATAATAATGGAGCAGTATTTATTAGAAATTATTGGTTTAATCGCATTAAGGGAATCAAAATGTTTGATAACCCTATGGAAAGAAGCATATTAGGTTTACAATTTAAATCTTCGCATAATTTATTATTCGCAGAAGATTTACTATTGTGGGCTAAATATTTATTCTGTGATAATGGGTGTTCAAGTGAAGATTGGAAGCTCCATGTACGAATTAAACATAATACGACTAAAGATATTAAGATGGATCATAAAGCTCTTGATGGTGCTATTGAAAACTTTCTTCAAGGTGAAGAAGAAAAGAAAAAATGGATCGAACAAGCAATAGCATTTGTAACAGCAAAACAATTGTTCAGACAAACATTAGCTTTTGTTCCAAAAGATAATGGAAAAGTATTTTATGATAATACTATAGATAAATTTTATAGTGAATTAACTATGGATACATTAATGAAATTATACAAAAAATACACCGATAGATATGGTGAAAATTTATTTGCTATATTTCAAACTGCTACTGATTGGTCAACTCATGTTGAAACCAAAGGTAAAGTTTACAATGTACAAAACAGAAGAAATGCAAGAGTACATGACATGATGAAACATGAAATCTGGATGGATCAATTAAATTAAAGGAAAAAATATATATGTTAGATACAGATAAAATACTAAAGACTGATAAATATTATTTTAAATTTATAGATGGGAATAGAAAAATAGAATCATCTAAAATTAAACATATAAGCGAAAGTATAAAGAAATATGGACAGTTTCAATCTATTACTATTGAACGTAATAATTATATTATTGAAGGACAGCATAGATATTTAAGTTGTGAAGCTTTAGGAATACCTGTTAAATATACAATTTCTGATATAGATTTACCTTATAAGGAACTAGTAGCTCTAATTAGAGATATAAATTCTGTTCAAACTACTTGGAAAAATAAAGATATTGGTTACGCCTTTTCTCTTTATGCAAAAAGTAGTGAAAGTTATAAAAAATATCTTGAATTAGTTGATATGGGAGTATCTCATTCTACAATTATTGAGGCTTGTGGTATGCTTACTAGAGGTGAAGAAAAAGCTAAAAGTTATTATACAGACTTTAAAAATGGTACTTTAATAATAACCGATACTATTAAAAATAGAGTTGCTAGTCAAATTAAAATGTTATCTGATTCAACTATTGATAGAAAAATATGGAACAGAATATATTTTATGAGAGCTTTATTTAAATTACGAAAACAAGATGATTTTGACTCTTATCAGTTTATTGATAATTTTCATAAGTTCCCTCAAAAATGGATACCAGCATATACAGTTGATCAAAATATTAAAAGTATTATTATGGTTCATAATTATAATGCAGCTAAAAGAAATAAAGCCAAATATTATTTTATGTAAAGATTAAGGGCAAATACAATTTTAACAATCTGTTAAATATGTAGTTTCAATTTGCCCTTATTAGTAATTCTATTCGTAATTCTAGATGATTTAACGAATAGGCTAGGAAGGGAAAACACAAGTGAGTACCTTCCGAATACAGCATGGTAGTGCTAAAGGATTGTGTTTGATATTAAGTCAAAATAATAGTGATATTATTTTCAGGACAACAAGCTGTAAAAAGCAGCAAGATTGTATTAAAAGTTACTGTACATATCTTAACTATTACACAAAGTAATCAAGAGTTCCTAAACTACCTAGTGGTATGTGCAAGATATTAAAGAGGGGAGAAAGGTGAAGCAACAGTATCCCCTCGCCACTATAGTAAGTGTTCCCCAACATTAGAAACAGAGGAGTTGTGGTAGACATTAGGGTGGCAACTACACTTACTTGACAAAAACCCATGTTTCACGATATGTAACAGTATGCAAAAGGCATTAGGTACACAATTTCACGATCAATTGATAACCCAATTTGTATCCAAAAGACATGAGTTAGGTATAAGTCAAATGGATTTAGATGAAATAATAGGTGTAGCAAGAGGTTTAGTATCCAAATGGGAAGTTGGAATACGAAAACCAAGTGGTTTTTTGTTTTGTGTTTGGGCTGAAAGCCTAGATTGTGATCTAATACTTCAAAATAGAGGAAAAGATGAAGGATATAACAAACCCTGACTACTATAAAAATTATAAAATAGAAGTAACTGAAGCAATTACAGCATGGAATTTATCATATATTCAAGGTAATATAGTGAAATATATTGTACGTGCTGGTAAGAAAGGCAACAGATTAGATGATTTAGATAAAGCCCTTTGGTACTTACAAAAGGAAAGAGAACTATATGGAGGAAAAAAATAAAAAAAGAATATTGCAAGATATAATCAGTCGGATAGGGAATCCATACAAAAAGAAAATAGAACCTTTACCACCACATGAACGTAAAGAGATATATATACAAAATCTTTTGGTTTTCGTTCTGAAGCATCAATTATTTGATGGCAAGGGATTTGCAGAATTTGAACGTCAATTTCGAGCTGGGAAAATACCGAGAGAAGATATAGAAAAAATTAGATTAGCCATGAGGAGGGCAAAAGATGACAAAAAAAGTAGATTTGAAAGCAAAAAAAGACAGACCTAATGGTATTGGTGGTACTGATGCTATGAAATTAGTTGAAGGTAATTGGATTGATTTATACGATTTAAAAATTGGTAAAACTCAATCAGATGACTTGTCCAATGTACTTCCTGTTCAAATGGGAATAGTTACAGAAGATTTAAACCGAGCATGGTTTATTGAAGAAATGAATTTGATGGTAAGTAATGAAGATACAATACGATATAATGATTATATTTATGGGAGCTTAGATGGTGTAGTTTGGAATAGTGATCCAGCAATGGTATTAGATAGTAAACCTATTGCTGTATTTGAAGCTAAACATTCAGGACAGTTTATGGATACACCAAAACAACACGCTAATTTAATTGATCGGTATTACCCACAAGTACAACATTATATGCTGTGTTCAAAATTACCAACAGCATATTTATCTATATTTTTTGGTAACAGAACACATAAAATATTTACCATTAAAGAAGATAGAGAATTTCAATCAAAATTATTAAAAGTATATAAAATATTTTGGAAAGCAGTACAAAATAAAACACCAGAAACAATTGATACCAATTGGGAGGAATTTTATGGAACAGATAAATCTAATGCAGTATCCAAATAAAGTAGGTTACAAAAAAAGACGTACATCTAAACAAGCAAGTTTAGATGTACAGGAAATAGCACCTACTATTCGTGAAAGATGCTTAAATGTTATTAGAAATAAAAAAAAATATGGAGCAACGCCTGATGAAGTTGCTGAACTATTAAGTTTAGAAATTACTACTGTACGTCCACGATTTAGTGAATTAGTAAAGAAGAAGTGTATAAAAGATTCACAATACACAAGACGAAACAGAAGTGGTAAACAAGCAATAGTATGGGAGTATGTTTGTGATGAATAACATAATAAGAAAAATAATTAATTTTATAACTTTTTATAAAGAACCAAAACCCACTAATTGGGTATGGATACATATAAGAGAAACAACAAAGAGGAGTTAATATGACTAAAGATAAAAAACCAATACAAGACTACGATAAAATTAATAAAAAAGAAATTAATCGTAGACATTGGGAAGATTTAAAAACTACCGATACACGATTTACTAGGAGTGCTGGTAGATTTACAGCCATTGACGCACATTGGCAAGTCATGAGAATGACAGAACAATTTGGGCCAGTAGGTATTGGTTGGAATTGGAAATCAGAACATAGCTACACAGATAAACTTGTATTTGCTAGTGTAAGTATAGCTATTGCAACTGTACCTTATCATACAAATGATATTGTAGGAGCAAAATGGGATTGGATCGGCCCTATGACTTCCGTAGGTGAGCTATATCCTCAAGCAAGACTTAAAGGTGCTTTTGATAAGGAAGCTAGTAAATCTGTAACAACAGATGCACTAACAAAATTAATGTCGCATACAGGATTAAGTGCAGATGTATTTATGGGTAGATTTGATGACAATAGATATGTTGAGAAACTAAAAGCAGAAGAAAAAGAAGCTTCTAATAATTTAAAAATAGCTAATGGTAAATTAGTATCATTAACACAACCAAAAAGAGAGGATAAATAATGCAAAATTTAGTTGTACTAACAGGACGTTTGGGTGCAAATCCAGAAGTAAAAGAAACTATGAAAGGTGATACTATGGCTTCTCTTTCACTTGCTACCAACGAAAAATATAAAGTTGGTGACGATTGGAAAGAGAAAACACAATGGCATAGTGTTAAAATATTCAATCCCAATATTGCTAAAAGTATTGGTAGCTACATGAAAAAAGGTGATCTTGTTCATGTTCAAGGTCAAGTTGAATATCGTGCTTATGAAGTTGCTGGTGAAAAGAAATATGTAACTGAAATTGTTATACCAAGATTTCGTGGTGTAGTACAATTGATACCTACACAAAAATCAAATAACAAACCACCACAAGCACATGATGAAGGCCCAATTTCTCAAGCTAAAAGAGAAATTGATGAAGCCAATATACCATTTTAAACTAGGTCGTATGATTTCATCCCTAGTTTTAAAGAGCCGAAGAAAAAATCAAAATCCTCCTTTCTGAAAAAAACTTCGGCTCTATTTAATGTTTAAAATAGAGAAAATTATTATGGAAATTTTAGCCAACAGATATATAAAAATATGTGAAGAAAATAAAATGTGTTTTTCTAATTATAAAGATTCTTGTAAAGAAGAAGCTTTAAAAGAAATAACTAAAAAACACATAAAAAAAATATATAAAAAACGTAAACAATTATCAAAAAACGTTATTATACATAAGCCAAAACTTACATTTGAAAAATAATGTGAGTAGATTACTTGTAATTTATATGGATTACTTTAATATGAATGACAATAGATCAACTTAATATTGAACCAGACCCACTTTCATTGGAACAGATATTCCATGAGTGGATTGAATATTTAATTGATACAGGACACGTTAGAAAAGAGAATATTAATTGGAAATTATTAACTCAAGCAATAACCGAACTAGAATTAAAAGCTTATATTAATGCTGGACGAAAACTTCATTAAGGATTCCATTAAAACAGCAGAAGGATTTCGTGATAAAGTATATCGTTGTAGTGAAGGATTCCGAACAATAGGTTTTGGACACAAATGTGTAGAGCCTCATTGGAAAGATGATAAACTTTATAAATCAAAAGCACTACTTAAAGTCTTTAATTATGATTTTACAATTGCATCCAATAAAGCTGACCAGCTCATAAAAGAAAAAAGAATAAATAATTCTAATCCTCAAGTAAAATGGGTTCTTACTGAAATGATTTTTCAGATGGGAAAGTCTGGTGTTGGTAAATTTGAAAAGATGTTTACTGCAATTCGGAATAATGACCTACAATTAGCAAGTGAAGAAATGCTGAAGTCAAAATGGTATCACCAAACTCCAAATAGAGCTAGAAAGCTATCTGATTTAATGAAGTCAATAGTCTAGGATACAATCATTCTACTCATGTGCTACAAACGTCCTGAGAGGTCATTTTGAGCTATTTTTTCCAGTTTGTAGCCACCTTTTCAGCCGATCTTCCAGCAATATACCCTCCGACACCTATTGTGAGCAAATTCCACATTTGATCTGGAATTGTTAACTCAATTGCTGTTCCAAAGAACGCATTACAAAAAGGAGCAATAATATAATTGTTCCCAATTATAATAATACAAATCCACATCAGAGCTGGTCGCCATGTAGCTGTTAGCCAATGCTTTGATTCTGCTTCTGCCTTAATGATATTTGATTTAGCGATAAGTTCTTCATGATCCCCATTTATTAATTGTGTGTTAAGTTCATGGGTAAGCTTTTCCTTTAAATCTTTATCAGGAATAGCTTTATCTATTATACCACCTACAATTTTAGCAAGTGGGCCAACTGCTGATAATAATGGTAACATTAAAACTGTCCGTAAATGACCATTCCTATCATTACTAAAACAACAAGAACAATTAATTTACCTTTCTTTGATAAATCTTTCCATGTTTTTTTTACACGTTCAATCATAATCTCTCTCCAATCTATCCATTGAAATAAATTTTTTCTCTTGGATATGGTTATCCCAGATGGATAATTCTACAATTCCGTAGCTCCATCCAGTCATATTTAACTTTGCATACTGCTCTACATGGTTCATTGGCAACGCACAACCGACATTAATTACACGAATAAACTTTTTATCCCCTATTTTAATGGCTTTCCAATCTCTATCTTTGTGCGTATGTCCAAATACAAGGTCATGTAAGCTATCATTGGCTATCTGTATTTCAGCGTTTTTACCACCATATTCCTTACCCATAATATTTTTAGGACAATGTGTGAAGCCTACTCCACTTATAAAAAATATTTCTCCATAGTCAGTTGTTGTCCACCCATTGCTATGATAAGATTTATATAATTCATGTTTCATTATTCCTTCTATTTCAGGAATATTTTCTTCAAACCTGTGAACACGAAATTCATGATTACCAAGTGTACAATGTTTTGGAACATCAAGAGTTCCTATACCCTTGTTAAGTAATTTCATTGCTTCTCGTAACGAGAGTATGTCAACCATATACGCATCTTTGAGTTTACCCTGTTGCGTATTATTGGCTTGGAAGAATGATAATGAATCGAATGATCCAAAATCACCTATATGAATAATGTAATCAGGTTTGTTATCTCGAATATATTTACCTATCCATAAAAATCTATCTTGAGGAATATGTGGGCTGTCATGTGTATCGCCAATGACAATAACTTTATGACCTTTAAACTGCATAGTTAAGAAATAAGACCTAAATATATTGCTTTCAATATTAATCCTAATACCATAAATGAAACTGTCCAAACTATCTTAAAGATTGTATCTATCTTTGCACTCATGTGTGTAATATGATTGTCCAACTTCTGATGGATCAATCTTAGCTCCCCATCAATCTTGATTATATCTTCACGATTTTGGGAAGGTTCAGCCATTTTAAGCTCCTATATCTTTCTTAAATTTTTCAATGGGAAATGATTCAAAAGGAATACAAAATGCTTTTGTTACCATTTTATCTTTAAAATCTTGTGGTCTAGAATCATAAGCATTTATATATTTATCAAGAGCTTGATAACATTCTTGTTCTGTAGGATATATAGATGCATGATATCTAACTGAAGGCTCGTTAGGCATAGACATAATCATTAACAGAAAAAATATTTGCATCATGTTATTTCTTTTTCTTTTTTTGTTTTTGTGTTTTTGTAATCATCTCTATTTGAGTTTTCATTGTAGCTACTTCTATAGATAGATTAAAAGTCTGATTTAAATTCCAAGTACCAAGTCCTATAAGAATTGCTGCTACAATAGATATAACTATTTTTTCCATTATGAGTTATCTTCGCAATTAGGGTGTGTACAATCTTCCTTTAATTTTCCACAAGGACAAAGATCACTCATTTGAATCCCATTTAAAATCTTGTGTTACTGTAACTGTCATAGAATTTTTATCTTGGTCTTTATCGCTATTGGCTTTATCTACTGATGACATAGTATTGGAAACCTTTACCGAAGTTTTATCTGGTTTCATTCCTAATGAACAAGCAGATAAATAAGATACAAAACATATAGAAAACATAATTTTAATCAGCATACTTATCTTCAATAATTTTATAAATTTTCATATTGCCTTCTGCATCTGGTCTTAATTCAGCTTTAACTAAACCACATTCATAACGAATAGTATTTACTCTATTATCAGATAAATTCCTCTCGGCTTCCCTTTTAGTTTTTAAGCATTTTGATAAACCCTCTGTTATCATATGCCCATCTAATGAACCATTAACAAACATACATAAAGCAAATACCATTTCAATCACCATTTTTATTCTCCCTTACTTTATCTTTCAATTTCTCAACATCAGTTGTTAATTTTAATAATTGTGCTTTTAAGAAATCAATATTTACTTTATTGTGCATACCACCCTCAAGCTGTTGTGTATGTTTTTCTACTTGACCAGCTAAATGTTCCAACAACATATATTGTTCTGAATCTGCTGGAAGTGAGCCTAACTCTCCTCTTGGCCATTTGATCCTAAACTCTATGTTCTTTTCTATGTCAGTAGCGATTAACTTATAATTAGTTTCTAAATTATTTAATCTTTCCATTGCTCCAAAATATGCCCAAAGACCAACACTAACACTTGCAATTAAACCAATTAAATTCTTGATCGGCATAGCAATCGCTGATTTGTCGCTTATGACATTTGCCGTTTGAGGATATTTTTCTGTCATTATGCTCCACAGCTATCACATTCTTCATCACAAGAACAAACATCTGCTCCACAAGTTTCACAAGGTTTTATCATTTAGGATATTTCGCTTTTATTGCAGCTCGTTTAGTTTCAATAACTAGTTTATCTTCAGTATCATAAAGAGCCACAACGAGTTCTTCTATTGAAGGGTATTCTGCTTTTCTTTTTCGTTGATATTCTAAAGCATCATAATCAGTTTGTAGTTCTGTTTGTTTTGCAAGAATATCATCTTTAGAAATTGGTGTTGTTCCATCAAGCCAAACTATCTGCTCAAAATCTTCTGCATTAACAGTAACTTTTGCATTAGGATTAATTGCTTGAATTGTTTTTATTATAGATATTGTCATGTTATGCTCCTATCTCCATTAAAATTATACTTGAACTAGACCTATAATAATTTGAAGCATCACTATCTGATGCTGACCTGTTTACATATATTACATTACCACCATTTCCAAAACCTTGAACTTTATATGTTAATGCACTTGTACTACTTGGACTATCTAAATAAATTATTGAAACAGGCATACTTTCCCAAGTTGCTTCGGTAAAAAATGTGGTTGTAGCTCTAGTTCTACTACTAGCAGCAGCTCCTAAATTCAAAGCTGTACTATCTCTTAATAATTTTAAAGCTGGTTGTCCACCATTATCAACTGCCATAGATAGTTGTGTCATAACTAAAATTTTACTTGAAGTTGCAGATGGTGTAATAGCTAGAGTGATACCAGTTAAATCTGTGTAAGATGTAGCTGAACTTGTAAAAGTATCTGTTTTTACTGCTTGTAAAACCTGTAAAACTTTTCCACTAGACGCAAATACTGGAACAGTACCAGCTCCTTGACTTTTTAAAAAATGTCCACTCGTACCACTTGCAACAACTGCTGGATTGCCACTAGCATCATAGGTAATAACATTGCCATCTGTACCAGAAGCCATCTTTCCTAAAGTAATTGCATCATCAGCTACATTAGCCGATTGAACTGTACCAGTTGTACCATACTGTAAGTTAGTTTTAATCTGTGCCATTAAGGTTTACTCCATATTGAATTTGTTAAATTGCCATCTGCATCACGAACAAGCAATAAATCGTAAGCATCTTCATCAGTATGATTAGCTGGTATATCTCTTAAAGATTGCCTCCAAGTTTTTATATTGTCTGGCATTGTTACATCAGAGTTAGAAAGATAATCTGTTTCAATTAGTTTTTGTAATCTGATTTTTTTAATTTGTTTTAATTTTAAACTTGGTAAATTATTTTGATATTCTGTTTGCAAAGCATTATATTCTGCAATTTCATCAGAAGTCATATCAACTAAGACACCATTAATACTTTGTTTCATTATGTTACTACTCCATACATTCTGATTTTATATGAGTTTACATTTCCACTATTGAAGTAAACTTTAATTCCTGTAAACGCTGTTGTGTTGTAATTATTTGAAGATACATAAAAATGTGCGGCTTGAACGGCATCATTGTCGTAACTTCTATAAGTACCTCTACCAACTATATAGTGCATTGTAGCATTACTATCTACAGTACTAGGTCTATAAATATCAAATAATGCTCTAACTCCATGTTCACCATTTCCTGTTTGAATATTATGAGTAAGAACACCAAAATTTGTTGCACCTCCACTGCTTTGAGAAAATTCATCTGTAGTTCCTTGTCTTAATTCTAACCCAGAATATGTATAACCACCACTTTGGTCAGAGCTATCGCTTTTTCTCCAGTTATATCTCATTTCTACATTAGCACTTGCAGGTAACATATAATCAACCATCATCATGTAACGAGTATAGGTATCACTAAAAACATTATCAAAAGTGATATTTGCTACATCTGTTGTGCCAGAAGCAGAGCCTAAAGAAACAAAAGCACCACTAGCCCAAGTCATACCTCCAGTATTACCAGATTGTGCTGTAAGCATATATCCATTAGTTGGTGCATTAGAAACTTTAAGGTTTGCCTCATCTACAATGTTATCTGCAATAGTAAGTGCAGTTGCACCAGTTACTTCTCCACTATGAGTAGCATTTGATGTTTTAGCTGTGTTAGCAGTTATTGCTGTATTAATTGAGTTAGCTAATTTATCTGTTGTAATTGCATCATCAGCGATATGTGCAATATCAATACTTCCGTCTACATAAGAATCTGAATCAATAGAATTATCAGCCATCTTTGAAGCAGTAATAGTTCCGTCTGCTGGAACATTTAATACGCCAGTACCATAATGTTGAATCCAGTTACAAGTATTAGAAGATGCTGGTGACCAATCAAAAATTATTGTTGAGCCACTTACAGTAAAGTTACCTTGTTGTACTACACCATCAATACTAATTAAAATATTGTTTGCTCCACTAGGAGTAAAGGCAACACTTGATTTTGTTAAATTATAAGTTGTTGTTCCACTAAAAGTAATGTTATCGAGTTTCTCGACATTGCTTATTGCGTCAACACCTCTACCTACATATGTCATGCTGGTTTACTCCATATTGAATGTGTTAATTGTCCTTCACTATTTCTTACTAATAATAAATCATAAGCATCTTCATCAGCATGATTAGCTGGAATATCTCTTAAAGATTGACGCCAAGTCTTAACAGAATCACTTAGTGTAACATCTGATAAAGCAAGGTAATCTGTTTCAATTAGTTTTTGTAATCTGATTTCTTTTATTTCAGTAAGTTTTCTTTCAGCAGATTTACTTTCGTACACATTCCATTCATCTACTATTACTTGTATTTCTGCATCTGTCATTTCAACAGCTACGCCATTAACAAATTTAGGTGCTACATCATCTTTAGTTATTGTCATATTTTATCCATTATAATTTTTGGTATCTACAATTCCGTAAACTTGTAAACTGATTGCTGTTATATTTACTCCGTTACTTAAAATTCTCATGCCTGTGTAATCAGTAGCACTTGTGTGAAAATATCCACCAACTTGAATTTCATAATTATTAGAAGCATCCCATTGACCAGCATACCATTGAACTTGTTTATTGCTTGTAATTCCAGATGTTGCTCCAATAATATAACCTTGACATTGAAATGCTCTGTCACCCGACATACCATTACTCATTATTACAGAACTTACTGATGCACCTGAATGTGATACTGAAGTACCACTATGATTACGACCATAACTTGCACCATAATAACTTGAAGTAACAGCATTGTTTGAGCCATCAAGAAATTGCATTGAAACTTCCTTACCAGCAGTTGCTGGATAAGTAGATAAGCTAAAAAAGTATTTATCATAAGTATCAGAAAATATTCCTGTTAAATCATGTGAACTTGCTGCAGAATTAGATTGCACATCACCTACTTTAACAAAAGCACTAGCTGGTATTGCTTCAAAAGCTGGAGGACTACCAGCACCTGTGCTAGTTAAAACCTGTCCGTCACTTCCTGTCGCAATAGCTACTGGATTACCAGAAGCATCATAACT
>Ga0209403_10001104_pt1 | contig 36143 bp, 33 predicted proteins | sample ArcticOcean_MG_C_8_FD_187440 | JGI IMG/M metagenome (GOLD analysis project Ga0209403, IMG submission 187440) | Marine microbial communities from western Arctic Ocean - ArcticOcean_MG_CB11_86 (SPAdes) (version 2) | ecosystem: Environmental > Aquatic > Marine > Oceanic | place: Arctic Ocean...
TGAGATAAATACCATCATATCTTTTTGTACAGTTGAGTTAAGTCCATCAATTACATTAACATTAAAAAGTACAATTTTTTCCTGAGCCATTAAATAAGAGATAGAAAAAGAAAAGTAATATAATATTTTATAGAGCCTCATCATTAAAAATCCGTTGGAAAATTGTTTGTCCACAATATTGCATCAAATACAAGACAATGGAATGAAATTATACCTAATCCAAATACAGATAATTTATGAGCTTTAGTATTCTTAATACCCTTTGCAGTTGCTAATCCAAATGTCATAAATATTATGGATAGAGCCGTACACCAAAGTTCAATTCGAATCATATTCCATGAATTCGCATTTGGAAGCTCTAAATAATTAAAGGTTGAGTGAATCCACATCGAGGCAGAAACTAAAAATAAAATTAAGAATGTTCTCATTATACTTGCTTCATATTTACCACCAAAGAATTTTAGATTCAAACCTTCATTAAAAATTAAATAGTACATTCCATAACAATAACCAAAACCAGAAATAAACATAAACATAGTAATCCATGGCTGCCATGTTTCTGGAACTCCACCCCAAATTTGTGCTCTTAAAACTGGATGATCTAGTAAGGCATAGACATAGCCTCCAAGCACTGATAAACCACCAATGATATTTATCCATAAAAACTGTTTTTTAATACTCATAATTGATCTTTCTTCGCTCAAATTGATAATAATTAAATAACATCCTCTCCATAATATGTTATACCCTTATTATAAATTCCCAACTTTATTTCTTTGGGTATGGGAACTAATAGCCATTAAATTTTTGGTTCGATAAACATATCTTTTCCACAAAAAGTATAAAGTATGAAAGCATTAGTAAAAAAATTACCTGAAGTTGGCATTTGGATGGAAGATGTTCCAGTTCCAGAGTATGGAACAAATGATGTTAAAATAAAAATTACACATACAGCGTTATGCGGAACAGATCTACACATATACAAATGGAATGATTGGGCTCAGAGAACATTAGAACTTCCACTTGTAACTGGTCATGAATTTTGTGGAGTTGTTGAAGAGATTGGACCAGGCGTTACTCATTTCAAAAAAGGTGACAGAGTATCTGGTGAAGGACATATAACATGCGGTTATTGCCGAAATTGTAGAGCTGGAAAACAACATATTTGTCATAAAACAATTGGTGTTGGCATTCAACGCCCTGGAGCTTTTGCCGAATTTTTAGTTATTCCTGAATCAAATGTTTGGCCAATTCATAAGGATATTCCATCTGAGATAGCTGCATTTTTTGATCCATTTGGAAATGCAACACACACTGCACTTTCTTATGAAATGGTTGGTGAGGATGTATTAATTACTGGCGCAGGACCAATTGGAATTATGGCTGTTGCTATTTGCAAATTTGTTGGCGCTCGAAATATAGTTATTACAGATGTAAATGAATATCGACTTCAATTAGCTCGAAAGCTTGGAGCAACTAAAGCTATAAATATTTCAAAAGAAAATATAAAAGATTATTATACAGAGCTAAATATGGTTAACGGATTTGATGTTGGATTAGAAGTGTCAGGGAATCCTTCAGGCTTTAAAGATATGTTATCTCATATGTATCACGGAGGTAATATTGCTCTTCTTGGACTACTTCCCGAATCAACGCAAATTAATTGGGATGAAATTATTTTTAAAGGACTCAACATAAAAGGTATCTATGGTCGTAAAATGTATGAAACATGGTATAAGATGACCCAAATGCTTAGAAGTGGCCTAGATATTTCTGAGGTAATAACTCATCAATTATCTATTGACGATTTTCAGGAAGCATTTGAAATAATGGAAAATGGTCAGTGCGGAAAAATTATACTTAATTGGTAAGAAAAAAATGTCAAATTCAAAACAAATTTATTTAGATATACTTTCACAAATACATTCAGAAGGCCTATATAAAAAAGAACGCACAATTACAACATCACAAAATATTGACATAAGTACTAAAGAAGGTGGAGATGTATTGAATTTTTGCGCTAATAATTATCTTGGTTTAGCAGATAATACTGAAATAATTAATGAAGCAAAAAACGCCTTAGATCAAAATGGATTTGGCATGGCCTCTGTTAGATTTATCTGTGGAACTCAAGATATACATAAAAAATTAGAAAGAAAAATTTCAGATTTTTTTGGAACTGATGATACAATATTATATACTTCATGTTTCGATGCTAATGGCGGCTTGTTCGAAACATTATTAGGCGAAGAGGATGCTATTATTTCAGACTCTTTAAACCATGCTTCAATTATTGATGGAATTCGTCTTTGTAAGGCAAAGCGTTTACGCTATACAAATAATGATATGAATGATCTGGAGTCAAAACTTATAGCGTCTCAAAGCTCTAGAATACGATTAATTGCTACTGATGGTGTTTTTTCAATGGATGGATATATTGCTAAACTAGATCAAATAACTGAACTAGCAAAAAAATATGAGGCAATGGTTATGGTTGATGATAGTCATGCTACTGGATTCATTGGTAAAACTGGGAGAGGTTCTGCAGAATATTGCGGTGTAATGGATAAAATTGATATCTGGACATCCACACTTGGTAAAGCTCTAGGGGGAGCATCAGGAGGATTTACTACTGGCCGAAAAGAAATAATTGACTTATTAAGACAAAGGTCAAGACCTTATATATTTTCAAACACTGTTGCGCCATCAATTGTTGCTGCAAGTATCAAAGTCTTTGAAATTCTTTCTTCAAATACTGACCTTCGCGATAAACTAGAAAAGAATACTCTCTATTTTAGATCTAAAATGACTTCAGCGGGTTTTGATATTAAAGAAGGTGTTCACCCTATTGTACCCATAATGTTGTATGATGCAGTATTAGCACAACAAATGGCTTCAATGTTATTGGATGAAGGTATTTACGTAATTGGTTTCTTTTTTCCAGTAGTTCCAAAAGGAAAAGCAAGAATACGAGTTCAAATATCTGCAGGAATGGAAAAAGCGCACATAGATCAAGCAATAAAATCGTTCACAAAGATTGGAAAAGAATTAAAAGTAATTTAAAACTATGCGCTAGTTTCTTGCGCTCCATATAAAGCAAGGGTATATTCACCGGCTTTTTTAAACGTATAATATTAAAAATAAATGAATAACAAACTTACACCTAGATTTTTAATTATTGCTCTGGTTCTTACTTGGGCAGTGTGGGCAATATGGCCTACAATTCAATATCAAAGATTGTCTGAAGTTGAAAAAGAGAGCTTACGAGAAGAAGGTAAACTTGAAATCTTAGAATCTAGGACTATAAAACAAGGCCTTGATTTAAAAGGCGGAATGTATATTGTTCTTGAAGTAGATCTTCCTACATTGGTTGAGAACCTCGCAATTAATCAAGATAATAAATTGCAGAGTGCTTTAAATTCAATTCGAGAGCAACTTCTACTTACACCCGAAGCGGATTTCTTTTCACTTTTTTCAAGTATTTCAAATGAAAAAAGCTTGAAGCTTTCACGTTATTATTATGACTATGGCTCAAGCAATGATATTATACTCACTGCTCTAGGTGAAGAATCAGAAGATGCAATTAATCGTGTTCTAGAAATACTTCAAAACCGGATTGATCAATTTGGTGTTGCAGAACCAACAATTCAAAAGCAGGGCAGTCAGCGTATTATAGTTGAACTTGCTGGAGTACAAGATTCTGATAGAGCTCGATCTTTATTGGAGAGTACCGCTTTACTTGAATTTTTCATTGTTAAAGATATTACAACAACCAATGAATTAATGGCAAAAATTGATCAGACACTCAAAGGTAATCCAGAGATTACCAATGTTACCAAAGATGATCAAACTGAAGAAGGAAAGCCTTCAATTGAAAAAGATGACGGTACAGTATCAGTTAGCGAACTTTTTGGTGAATCGAGCGATCAAAATAATACAGATTCATCTTCAGTAAGCCCCGATATTGTTGCAGAACAACCTTTCTCAGGCATGTTACGCAATCTTGGCAATACAATTGGTGTGCCTGTTAAAAATTCATATGCTGTAAGAAAAATGTTAGAGCTCCCTGAAGTTAAAGAAAAGCTTGCAGCTGTTGGTGGAACATTTATGTTTAGTAATAAAGCTCAAGATTATCCAACTATCGATGGAGATGTTGAATCTGTTTATTCACTATTTCTTTTAGAAGATCAAGCAGAACTAACTGGTGGTGTTGTAGAAGAGGCTAAAGCAAATCTTGGACCACAAGGATCAACATCCGCCGGACAACCAATTGTCAATCTATCTATGAATTCAGATGGTGCACGTAAGTGGTCTATTATAACTGGTTCAAATGTAGGACGTCAAGTAGCTATTGTTTTAGATAATAAAGTACATATGGCTCCTAACATTCGTGAAAAAATTTCAGGAGGAGGCACTTTAATTGAAGGCTTTGCTAATATTGATGAAGCAAAAGATATAGCAATTGTTCTTCGCGCTGGTGCACTACCAGCTCCAGTAGATATTATTGAAGAACGTGTTGTAGGACCTTCGCTTGGTGCTGACTCTGTAAGAAAAGGCACCCAATCTGTAGTTATTGGTCTAATTATTGTATTAATATTTATGCTTATCTATTATCGAACCTCAGGAATTATTGCTGATTTTGCATTGATTTGGAACATTGTACTAGTATTAGCTGTATTAGCTTCACTTCAAGCAACCCTAACACTGCCTGGTATTGCAGGATTAATCTTGACAGTGGGGATGTCAATTGATGCAAATGTTATTATTTTTGAAAGAATTAGAGAAGAGCTAAGAAAAGGAAAAACGCCAAGAGCAGCTGTTGATGGTGGATATGCTCGTGCATTAACAACTATTATTGATGCCAACGTGACTACTTTAATAGCAGCTTTGGTTCTTTGGCAATTTGGGACTGGACCAATTAAAGGTTTTGCAACAGTATTGTTCTGGGGAATTTTAATATCAATGTTCACTGCTATCTTTGTTACACGAACAATTTTTAACTCTTTTACCGGTCAAAAAAACTTAAATAAGTTGAGCATATGAGAATTATTAAAGATACAAATATAGATTTTATGAAACAGCGAAAGCTTGCATTCTTAATATCAACAGTAGTTATACTTTCTGGTGTAATCTCACTATTGGTCAATGGTGGACCAAAACTAAGTATTGATTTCAAAGGCGGCACTTTGGTTTCTGTTCAATATACTAAAGATATGGATATTATGGCTGTACGCGCAGCTATGGGTCAACTAAGTATTGATGGCCAAAATTTTGATTTTAGTAGAGAAGAAATAAAGCATTTTGGTGACCTTGGAGCTGTTTTAATACGTGTGCCACATATTGATGGCGCACCGGAAAATTTTGCCCAAAAGATAGTTGATCATCTTTACAACTCATTCCCAGAAATGGTCCCTGAAAATAAATCGAATTTTATTTTAGGTAAAGGGACCGTTAGTCCCAAAATAGGTTCAGAGTTAAGTGGAAAGGCCATTATGGCCATTATCTCTTCATTAAGTTTAATCCTTTTATATATTTCAATTCGTTTTGAATTTAGATTTGCTTTAGGGGCTATAGCGGCATTAACTCATGACGTAATTATTACATTAGGTTTGTTCTCATTACTGGGATATGAAATTAGCCTTCCTATTATTGCAGCTTTCCTTACAATAGTTGGCTACTCGTTAAATGATACTATTGTTATCTTTGATCGTATTCGAGAAAATATAAAATTATCCAAAAAAGAACCTTATGATACTATTGTAAATCGCAGTGTCAATGAATCTCTTTCACGAACAATTATCACTTCCCTTACAACATTTTTAGTTGTTTTTGTTTTATGGTTATTTGGTGGGGAAGTAATTCATAATTTTTCTTTAGCCATGATAATTGGTGTGATAGTTGGTACATATTCTTCTATATATGTTGCAAGCCCCATTGTAATTCAATTACATGAGAATTCTATTAAATAATCAAAATATAAATATATTTAATAAAAAAGCCCTGAATAAAATCAGGGCTTTTTTTATTTGTTACCAATCCAATACTATTCAGTTTCTAAATATAGTACTTTCTTTATTAAAGGATCTTACACACCAGAATAAAGATAAAGCTGCAAATCCAAAAAGTGATAAATATACTTCCGTCATATATAAGGGATTCATTACACCAGCAATTATATCTTTTGATGCTAGAGAGACATTTAATATTGGAATCAATGATGTAATCATATTTAGCTCTATCCCAGGTAATGTTCCTATCACAGCTGGAAAAATAATTACAATATTTAATGGTGCCACAATGCTTTGAGCTTCTTTAAATGACTTTGCATAAATAGATAAACCTAGAAGTGCTGCACTAAAAAATGCAGATACAGGTAAAACTAATGTCATAATAAGAGCAATAGTTTTTATTGTAAAAATTTCATTTACGAGTGTTAATAGTGAAGGTGGAATTTCTGTAATTTGCTGAATACCAATAAGTATTCCTGCCAAGGCTAAAAAAGCCGTTAAAAAGGCCGCTGACATAATTACAATAAATTTACCTAAAACAATGTCAAGCCTGCTTGCTGGTGATGAAAGAATTGTCTCAAGCGTACCTCTTTCTTTTTCACCTGAACCAAGATCTAAAGCGGGATACATTGCCCCCATAAAACCAAATAGAATGAACACATAGGGCAGCCAGCCTCCTGCAAGTTTCCCAAATCTCTCTTGCTTGGATGCCACATCATTAAATTCAATATCAAAGGCTTTAACTACATCAGGTTTTAAGTTCAATCTATTCATTCGAAGCTTAATGATACTTTTTTCAAATTGTTCAAGAACCATTTGTATTCGTTCTTTAGCTGTACCAAAGGAGTCTGTACCTTTATAAATAATATTAATCTGCGCCTGAGAATTATTATTTATATTTAATTGGTAGCTAGGATCAATGTTTATTGCTGCATCCAAATATTCAGATTGGATGTAAGATTGTACACTATCTATTGGAATTTGATCCAAGATAATCAACTTATCTAAATTTATAAATGCATTGTATAGATTGGGGGCGTACTGTTCTCCAATAAACGCTACTTTTAATTGTTTCTCTGAAGCTTTTTCAGCTTGTGAACTTGTAATCTTCATCATTGTTCCCATCAATATTGGCATCAACAATAAAGGGAACGCTATCATCATTAATAATGTTCGCTTATCACGTGTTATATCTACAATCTCTTTCTTAGCAATAATCAGAAATTTCATACTATTCCTCCCCCACTCTATAAATGAATTCTTCTTCAAACGTTGGTTTCGTCATCTCCGATTTAAATTGATCAAGGGTACTGTTATAAAATAATTTTCCTTTATAGATAATTGCTATGTCATCACATAACTGATTAACCTCACCCATTCGATGTGTTGAAAAGATAACTGTTTTCCCTTCTTCTTTACATGATCGAATAAGGTCTACAATAGCCCTGGAAGTCATAACATCTAAACCAGAGGTTGGTTCATCAAATACCATAACCTGAGGATCATGAATAATGGTTCGAGCAATAGAAGTTTTCTGTTTCATTCCTGTGCTTAACCTTGCAATCCTTCTGTCCGCAAAACTATTCATATCTAAAATATTAAAAAGATAATCTTTTCTTTTATTAAAAGTATTGTTATCCATTCCATGCAAGTCCGCTATATACTTTGACATCTCAGTTGGGGTTAAACGATCGTAGAGAGCAGTTTGCCCTGTCATAAAGCCTATATGTCCACGAACATCTTGTCCATTTCTTACAGAGTCATAACCTGCAACTGTGATAGAACCAGAGCTAGGTTTAAGCATTGTAGCTATCATTCTTAGGGTAGTTGTTTTTCCTGCGCCATTTGGACCAATAAGTCCAAAAATACGACCAGGCTGACATTCAAAACTCACATTATCAACTGCACGAAGAATCTTAGTATTTTTATATTTATCACCCATTTCTTTTCGTTGCTTTTTATTAAGAGTAAAGTCTTTAATTAAGTTTTTTACATCTATCATTATTTCTTTCAGTTAAATTGACCTCGAAATTATATGATTATATCTATGGCTACAAGCAAAGATGAATTTCATTATTTTCAATAATCTACCAATAAATTTTTGAGATACTTTTTTATGAATTTAAAAATTATCATTCTTTACACTATAATTAGTTTTTGTTGGGGGATTACATGGCTATTCCTAAAAATAAATGTTACCCATATGCCTATTCTTTGGGGGTTGTCATTTCGTTTTATTATTGCAGGCACTATATTTTGGCTTATCTATTTTTTACAAAAAAACAGGGTCAAATTAACTTCTCAGACTAGATCGATATATATAGTATATACTTTGTTTAATTATACACTTTGTTATTATTTAACATATTGGGGAGCTCAATATATATATTCAAATCTTGGTTCTATTCTTTACAGTTTATCTCCTATAACTATAGCTATAATGGCTCATTTCTTTATTCCAGATGATAAACTTAATCGAAAAAAAATACTGAGTATGCTTATTGGTTTTATCGGAACAATTCTGCTCCTTTATAACGGTAATTCATTTGGGGGAGAAAAAGCTTTCATAGGAATCTCTGCTATTTTACTTGCCATAATTATTGGATGTTGGCCAACAATCTATATTAAAAAACAAGGGGTAAAGGTTGATTCTATTCATTTAAATGCCGTTGGATTAAGTATTTCAGGATTAATTATATTAATAATGGCTATTCTATTTGAAAACGGAAGTATTCTTGAAATTAATCCAACCAACTTATTTTCTTTATTATTTCTAGCTATTCCAGGCACAGTAGTAACATGGGGAATATATATTTGGCTATTAAATCATTTACCTGCAAGTCAATTAAGTTATGTGGCTTTTTTCCCACCAATTATTGCAATTATATCAGGATGGATTTTTCTAAATGAAGCATTATCATTGATTTCATTACTAGGTGCATCTTTAATTATTTTTGGTGGCTTTCTAATAAATTATGATCTTAAAAAGATTAATTAACAGTGTTAGTATAAATACTGATTTATTTATTTAGATGTAAATTCTTTCATGATTGAATATACAATTATTGATTCTCCTATTGGAAAATTATTATTAGCTCAATCTAACAAAGGATTAAATCATATTATTTTTGAATATCAAATACCAAAATTTGAATCAATTATTTTTAGAAAATTCAAAAAACAGAAAATAGTTCGAGATGATCAATCATTATTAAATGTTACTCATCAATTAAATGAATATTTTACAGGATATCGTAGATTCTTTAAACTTAAACTTGATTTAACTATGCCACCATTTTATTATAAAGTGCTCATGGCTGTAAAATCAATTCCTTATGGTCAATACTGTACATACAAAGAAATTGCAATGCTTGCTGGAAGCCCAAAAGCAGTTAGAGCTGCAGGTTCAGCCAATGCTAAAAATCCCATTCCAATTATAATACCCTGCCATCGCGTATTGGCAAGCGGTGGTGGCTTAGGTGGATATGGTGGTGGAATGAAAATTAAGAACTTTCTTTTAAACCTTGAAGGTGTTATTTAAACATATGAAATTTATTTTTAAAATTAAAGATTCAAAAAATGTTGCAATCAATTAAAAGACGTATTTTTGCAGGTCTACTCGCAATAGTTCCCATAGCAGTTACATTTTGGATATTAAAATTTTTATTTATTTTTCTTGATGGTTTAGCAGCACCTTTTCTTAAACAGACAGGAGTAGAAATACCTGGACTAGGTATCATCCTAACTTTACTTTTTATCTTCTTACTTGGCCTTATAATAACAAATGTTCTTGGCAAAACGCTATTTAGTTGGGGAGAGAAAATTTTAGATAAGCTGCCTATCGTAAATACTATTTACAATACGATCAAGCAAATAACAAGTGCATTTTCTGGTTCTACGGTTAAATCATTTGAACAAGTTGTTTTTATTCAATATCCAAGAGTGGGATTATGGACAATGTGTTTTGTTACAAATCAATCAGAGAACATTAATGGTGAAAAATTCTACCATGTATTTGTTCCCACAACGCCTAATCCAACTTCTGGTGTATTTATTGTAGTTCCAAAAAAAGATGCTATCCATCCAGATATTTCCGTAGAAGATGGTTTAAAAGCAATTATTTCAGGAGGAATTTTAGACCCTGGAATATCGCTCAGTAAAGATCTGCCTGATAAAGCTCATAAATAAATGTCAATTGAATACATTGATGGAATTAGGCTCTACAGATCAATTTCAGCTGGACTGCGTCGTGTTGTTTCTCGAGAAAAATATTTAAATAAGATTAATGTTTTCCCTGTTCCTGATGGAGATACGGGAACAAATATGGCCTATACTCTTACTTCTATTGAAAAAGGCATCCAAAATAATGCTTATTCAAATATAAAAAAAATGAGTATGGCAATTGCAGATAGTGCACTTGATGGTGCACGAGGAAATTCTGGTGCGATTCTTGCGCAATTTTTGGTTGGATTTGCAGATGGAATAAAAGATGTTAAGCAACTTAATGCAGTTGAATTTTCTGAAGCAATGTCTCATGCAAAAGATTATTCATATGATGCACTTACAAAACCTCGCGAAGGTACAATATTATCTGTAATTAAAAGTTGGAGTGAATCACTAGAAAGCTCTAGTAAAACATTGAATGATTTTATACCGATACTTTCAAATGGATTGATTGATGCTCAGGAAGCCCTTGAAAATACACCAAATCAATTAGAGGTATTAGCAAAGGCTGGTGTTTTGGATGCTGGCGCACAAGGATTTGTTGACATGCTTTCTGGTATCCAAGAGTTTATTGAAACAGGATTAATAACTGAAGCTGAACTAACAATTATTGAAGAACTTAAAGAAGTTGAAATATCCACTAATGAAAAATATCGATACTGCACTGAATGTATTATTTTAGGAGAAAATATTCCTAGACGCTTAGTTCAAGAACGCCTTATGGACCTTGGTGATAGTATCGTATTGGCTGGAACAAAAAATAAGGCAAAAGTGCATATTCATTCAGATGAACCTCATAAAGTCTTTACACTTTGTAAGGAATATGGTTCAATACAAGGTGAAAAGACCGATGATATGATTAAGCAACAAGCAGATGCTCATTCATCTCATTTCGCTACTGCTATTATTGTTGATTCAGGGTGTGATTTACCTGAAGAAGTAATAGATAATATGAATATACATGTTATACCCGTAAGACTAAATTTTGGTAATACGCATTATGTAGATAAAGTCTCATTAACTTCAGATGAATTTTGGAAAGAGTTAGAAAAAAATCCAAATCATCCCCAAACCTCCCAACCTTCTCCTGGTGATTTTCGAAGACAATATCAATTTTTATCTACCCATTATGAATCTGCAATTTCAATTCATCTTCCAGAAGCATTAAGTGGGACATATCAATCTGCTATAACTGCCGCAAAATCTTTATCAAGTTTTCCAGTTAACATTTTAGACTCTTTTAGTGGCACTATTGGAACAGGCCTAATTGCGATGCGAACTGCGGAAGCAATAATGAAAGGTAAAAATTTTGATGAAGTTAATAACATTGCAAAACAAGCAATTCACAATACTCAACTTTATGTTGGTTTGGATACTCTAGATAATATTGTAAAAGGTGGACGTATCTCACCTACTGTTAAAAAGATTGCAAACCTTTTTAAAATAAATCCCTATTTAACATTTAAAAAAGAAGGCTTGAAACCCGTTGGCCTTTCATTTGGCAATAATGATAAAGCCAATAAATTCCGAAAATTTGTAGAAAATAAAATACCAAAAAATAAACCAGTTCGGGTTGGGATTTCCCATGCTCAAATGAATGTATTTGTAGATAATTGGGCAAAAGATTTAATTAATAAATTTGGCGATAATAATGTAATTATTACTGATGTTGGACCTGCTCTAGGCGTCCATGCGGGAGCTAAAGTTTTATGTTTTGCAATTCAAATTTTAAATGATGACTTAAGTAAATGAATGAACTAGCTTATTTAATTGTTCTAATTATGATTAGTTACCTAACTGGTTCTACTCCAACTAGTATAATTGTTGGTCGGATAACCAAAGGTATTGATATTCGAGAACATGGCAGTGGTAATGCAGGGGGCACTAATGTTTTTAGAGTCTTAGGATGGAAACCTGCTTTAATTGTAGTTATTATTGATGTATTTAAAGGTTGGCTTCCAGCTGCTATTTTCGCACCTGCATTTTACTACGCTCAAATCATTCCAGATTTGGGTGTTATTCAAATATTATGTGGATTTTCTGCTGTACTTGGACATACTTATACTGTTTTTGCAGGATTTAAAGGTGGTAAAGGTGTTGGAACACTAGGAGGAATGCTTATTGCTCTATTCCCCACAGCTTTTCCATTTTGTTTAGCCGTAGCTGTGATAACTATTATGTTAACTGGATATGTCTCATTAGCTTCTATCTTGGCTTCCGTTTCTTTACCTATTTTTCTTTTTGTACTACCTCCTTTCTTTGGTGTAAATCCAGCGCCACTTTCACTTATGGTCTTTAGCTTATTAATACCATGGTTTATTACTTTTACACATAGAAGTAATATTCAAAGACTCAGGAGTGGTGAAGAGAATCGCTTTGAGAAAGCAATGATTTTTAGAAAAAAATAACTTATATCTGATGAACGGCAGCCAAATGGAATGCTTTATCCATTTTTTTTCCTTTATAATACCCATACCCATAATCAAACCGTAAAATAGAAACAAAAGGCATCTGTAATTGTAAACTAATCCCTGTCCCTAATATTGGATTCATCTTAAAAAGATCTTTAAAATCACCTTGCGTAGTAATACCGCAATCTATAAATAAGGCGCTTGTTACACCAAACTCATAGAGATTCATCATAGGGAACCTTGGTATAAGTACTTTTCGAAGTTCAATTGATGATTTTAAGTTGTGAAAACCAAATCGATATAATTGCTTAGGGTCTTCATAATTTAAAGAATTTGGGTAGTGCCAACCTCTGACAGAGCCAGATTCACCCATTGTAGCAAGAAATTGTTGATTTTTAACACCAAAATTTATTTGAGATTTAGCACCTACAGCTAAGATCCATGGTCTTTGATTTTCTGTACTACTCAAACGTGTGTAGATACTGTAAGATTGAAACCAAGTAAAATTATTTTGAGCTTTTCCTTGAAGATCAATACGAGCTGTAAATGCCTGCTTAATTAATAACCCCTTTGTAGGATTTGCATAAATATCTCTAGTGTCATAAATAAAAAACCCTTGTGGTGCAAAATACTTATAATTAATTGTATCTGATTCTGAAATGAAATTTAAATCCTCGATTTCAAATCCTATTGATGTTTTACGATTATATCCAAAATAACGACCAATATTTAACTCAACGGTATTTATTTTTAATCGAAAAGGTAAATAGGGGTGATTAAAATCTGATTTAGCCATATCTCCATTAAGCGAGATATGGTCGCCAGCTATCCATGGGTTTTGATATGAAAATCCAAAAGAATTTCTACCTCCGAGAATAAGTCCCCCTCCAACCGTTTCATTTCTTCCTCTAAAATTTTTAAGTACTCCTCCTCCTCCGTAAGACCAACCCGTTTCCTCATCATATGCCGGTGCAGGACCACCAAAAAACCGTCCTCCCAAAAATTTATTATTTTCTATAATTTGATATTCCAATCGAATAGTCATATTCTCTAAGGGAATTGCTCGCCATTGAACATCAGCAAAAATTCCAAGATTAATGAGACGATTTTTGTCTTCAATAGCAACCGTACTATCTAATGGCATTTGAATTTGATGTTGGATCTCTCGTTCTATAATATAATCTTTAGTAATAGAGTTTCCTTTATGAAGAATTTCAGAAACAATTAAGTTCTGAGAAACACTAAGGATTGGTATAACCAAAAGGAAATATTTAAGTTTCATTTTATATAATAAAAAAAATAATTAAAAATCAATTGCTCTTAAGAGCAATTTTTTCTGATATTCGATTCCTTCTTCAGAATACATATCTTCTATCGCTTGGCGAAGTTTTTTATCTACAGCTAAACTATTCATCTGAATTTGAACATGGCTTTTATTCATCTCTCTAACTTTTAAACCAGTTACATCATTCTGATATATGTGAAACCCATCACTAAATTCATTTGGAGTACCATATTCCATAAGAAATTTATATTTAATTACATCTTTAGCCTCGAGTTGAGGAAAGCCTGTTGGCTTTAACTCAAGCGTCCTTACGACACCATTCATAATATAATGAGAAGGCTCGTGATTAGTTGAACTATAAACATGATCTACATTTATAAAATGAAGCTCAACAGTCTCTATTGTCAAACGAGTAATTATTTGGAATAAAACTTTTGACCGCTTTAAAGGTAGTTTATATCGAGTAGGGAGATCTATGACCTCTTCCCAATATTCTACTGACTGCGCTGAATCTAAAACATTAGACATTACACTTGGTAAACTCATGCCCCATTTAGCTACTGGGTGACGGTCAACTGTCCATCCTTCAGGTAATGATTGTAGTTGAAAAACAGGCTTTAATGGTTTTAACTGTATTGCATCATCAATAACCTCATCTTTTGATTCAGATACCTCTGGAGGCTCAACGTTACTAAGCAATAGAGTCGGCTCCGTAGAACCGCGCCAAATACAACTTGAAATTATAAAGCAAAGTGAAAATATCAATGCATGTTTGAAAAATTTCATATTAATTATTTTTTCTTTGGCGGGTGTTGTGGATGATTATTCCCTCTATGACAAACCCAGCAAGATATTTCATGAAAGTTTAAATCGTTCATAGTCTTATTAGCATCTATTGTCATCGCCATCATTTCACGCGCTATTTTTTTATGTCCTTTTTCATCGCTTGAATAATCAGACAAGTTATGACAAAAACTGCACTTTACTCCTAACTCAGGGACTACGACAGATTTCATGTATTTTACAAGATCTCGTTTTTTAGTATATGGAAGTACTTTAACGTTTTTTAGTTCTGACTGCTGTCCTACTAAAAATGAAAAAATAAATCCTATTGTAAATACAGTTTTATTCATCAACTATCTCCTATTACAATAATCTAATCTAATAGATGCTTGTCCATTCAAAAGTGATTTAGAGTGATTTAGATGGATTCCAAATTTAATATTAATAAATGATAAAGTTATATAATTGAATCAAATTGTTATTTGCACAATTAATTACAAAATATTATGTTATTGTTATAAAAACAAAAAAGCCCCCGCAAGCGGAGGCTTTTTTGTCGAGGATTTGAAATATTATTTTCGACCTCTAGCCATTGGTGCGCGAGCAACATTTCCACCTTTATCGATAAAATACAAGTAACCAGATTCACGTTGAACACCTGCATCAGCTACTTTTTCTGCATTACCGCCGCCTTTTCCTGCGCGAGCCATTTTTGAACGCCATACATTACCATCTTTTCCTAGGTAATATAGATAACCGGATTCTTTTGATACTCCAGTTGATTTTACAACTTCAGCCATAATATGACCTCCTTTAGTAGGTTGTTTTATACTAAATGTTAGTTCTCGACGATAAGTGTACGGTTTAAGGAGTATAAAAAGCAAGAATTTTCTCGAGGAGAGATTGACGACAAAAAAAGGTGCATTTTTGAGTTATCCTCTCACATCTTATTAACTTAATTTTACGGCGTTTTAGGAACTCTTTTTGCCCCGGTAGCTCAGCTGGATAGAGCAACGCACTTCTAATGCGTAGGTCACAGGTTCGAATCCTGTCCGGGGTACAAATTTTAACTTCCATAAAAAGACTTTAACGTATATTTAGCTTGTTATCTTTTCAAAAGGAGGTTGAAATGAAGAGGTTCTTCCATTTATCAATATTTCTATTTTCTATAATATTTGCTCAAAGCATTGATCCAGGTCTTTATGAAAATATGAAGTTCCGATTTATTGGGCCTGATGGAAATCGCGCTATTTCTGTGACAGGTGTTTCATCTGATCATAATACCTATTATATCGGGGCTGCTTCAGGAGGTCTCTTCAGGACAAAAAACAATGGAATTTCTTGGAAACCAATTTTTGATGACCAAAATGTTTCATCAGTTAGTGCATTAGCAATCTCTCAAAAAAATCCAAATATTTTATGGGCTGGTACTGGTGAAACTTTTATTATAAGACCTGCACATGCAATTGGTGATGGAATCTATAAATCAATTGATGGTGGTGATACTTGGAAAAACATGGGTTTAGAAAAAACTGCTCGTATTGCACGAATTGTTATTCATCCTGAAAATGATAATATAATTTACGTTGCTGCTCTAGGTCACGCGTATGGACCGCAAAAAGAGCGCGGTATTTACCGAACGATTAATGGTGGCAATACCTGGGACCAAGTTTTATTTATTGATGAAAATACAGGTGGAATTGATATTGCAATTGATCGTAATAATCCTGAATTCCTAATTGCAGCGATGTGGGAAATTAATATTAATACTTGGGGACTAAATAGTGGTGGTGAATCGGGTGGTGTTTTTATTACAAGAGATGGCGGAGATTCATGGGAAAGACAGGATAAGAATGGTTTGCCAGGTGGTAAAGGTAAACCAGTAGGAAAAGTTGCAATCGCTATTTCACAAAGTAATCCAAATACTATGTATGCACTTTGCGAAGAAGCACACCCAGGACTTTATCGTACAGATAATGGTGGTAAATCATGGAAATTAGTTTCAAGGAATCATACCTTAGCAGAACGTGCGCCTTATTATATGCGAATGGCAGTAGCACCAGATAACCCAGAAAAAATTTATGTATTAAATGTACAATTTAGTATTTCAGAAGATGGTGGTAAAACAATCAAATCAGGTTATCGTGCAGGAGGAGATAATCACGATATTTGGATAGATCCTGAAGATGGAAATAGAATAATGGTAGCACATGATGGATGTGCTTCAATTGCAAATGATGGTAGCACATATAAACGGGTTGTCTTACCTATTGCCCAAATGTATCATGCTCATGTTGACGACCAAATCCCTTATAATGTATACGGTAATCGTCAAGATGGCTATTCATACAGAGGTCCAAGTAATAGCTTAGAAAATGGTATCAACCTTGGTCACTGGCGTGCATTTGGTGGTTGTGAATCTGGATTTGGTATTCCAGATCCAAATAATAATAATATTGTTTGGTCAGGTTGTTATGATGGCGGATTAGAAGTTTATGATATTAGAACTGGCCATGCAAGAAATGTTCGTGTTTGGCCCGAAGCTTCCTATGGCTGGGAGCCAAAAGATCTAAAGTATAGATGGCATTGGACATTTCCAATACATGTATCAAAGCAAAAAAAACATCATGTTTATGTTGGCAGTCAATACGTTCATCGGTCCTCTGATTTTGGCCAAAGTTGGGAGGTAATCTCGCCCGACCTAACATTGAATTTAAAAAGCCATCAGGAAAGTTCAGGCGGAATTGCAATTGATAATTTAATGACATTTGATGGTTCTGTTCTTTTTGCAATTACTGAATCACCCTTAAAACAAGGATTAATATGGGTCGGCAGTAATGATGGCCAACTACATTTAACAAAAAATGATGGTCGAAGTTGGGTTAATCTCACTAGTAATATTGAAATGCCACCTTGGGGAACTATTTCTAATATTGAAGCCTCTCGATATGATCAAGGATCAGCATATATTAGTGTAGATTTTCATCAAATGGGGGATTTTGACCCGTACATATATAAAACAGAAGATTATGGTAAAACATGGAAACTTATTTCCAATAACATACCAAAATCATATTCTAGTTTTGTTCATGTAGTAAGAGAAGATCATAAAATGCCAGGTATACTTTATGCTGGAACTGATAATGCCTTATATCTATCAGTTGATGATGGTGATAATTGGTCAAAAGTCAACAATAACCTACCTCCTGCTCCTGTTTATTGGATAAGTCTTCAAGAGCATTTTGATGATATGGTTATCGGAACATATGGAAGAGGTATTTATATATTAGATGACATCAGTCCATTTAGAGAATTAGCATCATCGAATAAAGAGGATATTGTTTTAATGTCAATTCAAGATGCTTATCGATTTCAAAATATCCAAAGTATGAAAAATGATGGATCGAGTTTAATTCGAGGTCAAAATCCTGCCTATGGTGCGAATATCGATTTCTTTTTACCTGATACAACTACAAAGAAAATTATTATTTTAATTTATGATAATAATGGTAATGAGATTAGAAAAATTAAACCTGATAAAATATCAGCAGGCGTAAATCGTATAATGTGGGATTTGCGTTATGAAAAAACGACTACACCAAAACTTCGTGTTGATCCACTGGGTGTTGATTGGGTTACCTATAATAAGGATGGTTGGCGACAACTTAGAACATGGGATCTCGATGTTAATGGTGGAAAACTTGGACCTAAAGTAATACCTGGCAAGTACAGTGCAGTTCTTCAAATTGATAATAGAACTTTTAAACAATCATTTAATGTTTTAAAAGACCCTAATACTACTGGAACAATAAGAGATATTAAAGCACAGTTTCAATTTTTAATTAGCCTAAGAGAAACTATAAATGATAATGTTTCACTCATAAACAAGATTGAAGAATTACGCTATTCACTAGAAAACAATTATTCATCAATAAAAGAAGAAAAAGCAGCTCGTGATATGGATTTAAAGCTTTATGAAATTGAAAGCCATTTATTTGATGTTAAACTTACAGGTGCTAGAGAAGATGCATTTCGTAATCCAAATAAAATTTATGGTCGTTTGGCAGCACTTGGCAGTGATCTTAATCGATTTGGAGTCGATTTTAAACCAACTAATCAACAAGTTGAAGTATATAAAGTACTAGCTAAAAGGCTTGAAAGACAGCAAGAAGCTTTCAATATCTTAATGAAAGATGATTATTGGGATTCAGAAAAGAATAAGAATTAGAACTCTATTCTTTGATGATCTTAACTGCTATTCCATAGACAAGCAACTCAGTGGTACCTTATAATATCATAGAAGTTTGAAAATAAACACCTACAACAGCATTGGCGACCAATTCACTTGCCTTTGTTTTTATTCGCCTGCTCTCTTGACTCTGCCAACATGCCTTGCTCTAATGGCATTACCCAATAGCAGTTCCTAAATTTTCAGTAATTTGATACCTAGAAATTGATTCTGTTGTACTAATTTTCATTGATCAATACCTCTGAATGGCTCATCTTTTGCGTCATCTTTGTTTTCTTTAATGAATTTCATGGAAAGTAGAACTGCACCTGCAATAAGAAGAATTGTTCCTAAACCCAATAAAAAATCACTCAAAATAAAACTGATGATAGCATTAATAAATTTTAATACCAATATCACTGCACCAGCAATGATAAGATACGTTGCAATTTGTTTTGTTTCCATAATGACTCCAATAATTGATTATATCGTATTTGAATATAACAGACTAAAATTTGTTCCAAAAAGAGAATTAAATTTAACATAGTATGGCTGAATCAGATTATTCTATTCGATCTTTTAAAGGAGGTTATGATGACAACCTCACCTATTTAGTTACTTGTATGCGTACAGGAAATCAATTTCTTGTTGATGCCTCCGTACCGCTAGAAAAGATTAAACCTTTTATTAAACCTAGAGGATTAATTGCACTTTTTATTACACATACTCATGGTGACCATATAGCATATTTAGATGAATATGTTGATACATATACAAATTTAGTATCCATGGTTTATAAAGAATCAAAAGACAAAATTAAGTGTAATTATATTAAACCAGTTAAGAATGGGGATATTGTAACTGTAGGCCAATTAAGTCTTGAAATCTTTTATACACCCGGACATTATAATGATTCAGTATGTTATCTTTTAGATGAAATTTTATTTACAGGAGATACTCTATTTGTTGGAAGGACCGGGCGCACAATTAGCAAGGGAAGTGACACTAGAGAATTGTATAAATCAATCTATGATATAATCTTGAATTTACATCCTGAAACTATAATTTATCCTGGACATGATTATGGTCCTAAAATGTGTATTTCTCTAAGTGAAAATATTTCTTTAAGTCCATTGCTTCAAGCGGAAGATGAAGAAGATTTTCTTAAGCGTATGGACGATTATGAAGCTAACCGTACAATCGGTTCATAGATAAGGAGTCTATAATGAAACGATATATTAGTGGCGTATTAACCGGAGCTTTAATTACCACAATGGTAATTACTTTCATCGGTGCTACACAGGCTAAAGATGATAGTTTAGTGACTATCATGGAAGAGCTAGATACTTATGTGCAAGATCAACTTGGTAAGGATAAATCAGCTGGTAGATACCAACTTCAATCTTTTCAAATTGAAAGAACTCACTGGCACTATATGCTTGACACATCAACCGGAAAACTCTTCCGATTAGATCCAAGCAGAACCCCAGGTAATGCTAAATGGATCTTGACAGCAGAAGCAAATTTTGGAGAATAATTTGAAAGGGTTCTCATTTATTCTCATTTCATTAGTTATTTTTTTTTCATGCGATAAAAGTTCAAAATGTGATAACTGTGGAGATCTATTTAATGGTTCTACAACAATTAAAGTTAGCCAAAATGATCTAATGAAATATGAAGGTCTTGCAAAAATAGAAGGCATAAATGTTGGTACCTGTATACAGGCCAATATTTTCCAAGAAGAGCTTATCCTAAACTCTATAAAAATATTGGATGAATGTTGTTGTGAAATCTGAACTTATTACACGAAGTTTCTCTAATAATAATCAACCTAGCAAAGCCATAATTGGATTACATGGTTGGAAAGGTAATGAGTTTGTCTTTGAACAGTTTGCAAAAATAGTTAATCTAGATAATGCGCATTGGTATTTCCCTAGAGCTCCATATCAATCTGAATCAGGAGAGGGGTTTACTTGGTTTCATGGCTCAGATGAAAAAGGTTGGGAATATGAAAAAACAATCTCTGGATTGACGAACCTATTAAAAAAGATTAATTCACATGGTTTTACTAATAAAGATATATACTTCATTGGTTTTTCTCAAGGCGCATGTCTTGCATTGGAATTTGCTTTAAGACTACCTTATGCAATTGGGGGAATAATACCTATTGCTGGATTCATTAAGTTTAAAGAAAAGGTTGAATCTGAAGGAACAAAAGAGAGTAAAAGAACACCCGTATTATTGTTTCACGGCAACCAAGACGAGGTCATTCCAGTAAGTGCAAGTATTACATCTCACTCTATACTTAAGAGAAGGAAAAATCCTGTTTTCTTAAAGACATATGATGCAGCACATAAGATACCAATTAAAATAGCACCAATAATTAGAGAATTTATTTTAGATACAAAAGATTTTAATCTGGTCTAAGATTAATTTCCTTATCAGCTTTCATAATCTTTATTCTTAAATCTTTTGCTTAAAGTAAGCTCTTCCCAAAGAGCCTATTAAAACCATAGAACCACCAATGAATGCCCATTCGCCAATGATCTCTCCAATAAATAAAAAAACCCAAATGGGGTTTAAAACTGGCTCTATCATCCCTGTTAAAATAGCATCAATTGCATTTACATATTTAAGCGCTTTTGTATATAAAAGGTAAGGGATTCCAAGTTGGAAAATACCTAAAGCAAAAATAATTAATAAATCTAAAAATGATGAATTACCAAACCCTTCCAATATAAAAGGAAGACATATCAAAGCTGTAATTGTGTTTCCATATAAAACTATTTCAAATGCATAATCTTTCTCCTTACGAATAAGAACTGTAACTAAGGCAAAACATACACCAGAGATCAGAGCCATAATATTTCCCCAAAAACCATAGAACGATAATTCATCTATAAAGAATAATCCCATTCCTAAAAAAATGAATAACATAGCTAAGATATCAAATTTTGTTACCGTCTCCTTTAAAATAAAGTAACCAAATATTACAACCCATAATGGTGCTGTAAATTGTAAAAATATTGCATTTGCTGCAGTCGTTAAACGAATAGAGACCACGTAAAGAATAACCATTAAGCTGTAAGAGAGTATCCCGCCTATAAAATATTTTCCCCAATACCATTTTGGTGTTTTGATATAAAATAAAAATACAATTGCAGCTCCCAGGCTTCTTATACCTGCAATAATTATAGGATTAAGATCTACTAGTTTAATAAATAAGCCACCTAAGCTCCAAAGAAGAGCCGCAATAAGAAGCATTAAATAAGCAGATGATATTTTCATCAGTTAGGTAGTCTACTTTTCTTTCATTGATAATGTAATAGTGAATGTTGCCACAGGTTCATCACCAAAGCTATCAGGAACTGTTGCAATAACGGGGACTGCAATATTAACTCTTTCCCCCGTATTAATTGTCTGTTCTACAGCAGCAGCAATTGCTTTAGATTCTTTACAAATATAATGAACATCGCCTTCTGCTCTTTTAATAAAATTAGCTTCAAGGTCTTTAAAAATTAAAATAATATTCTTTTTAGATTCCAAGATCTTCAACATTGCTGTAAATCCTGTCACCAAATCAACACCAACCACCATTGCTCCAATATACATCGAACGAACATGATTGCGCGTTCGCCGATCTAAAGGCATAAATAAGGTTACACCTTCTTTATTAACATCTATTATTTTTGGTCTAATAAAATGGATGAGTCTTACTTTAGTTAAGCCAAAATACCAAAGGTATAAATTGTACTTAAGTTTATTTTTAAATGATAAAGCCATTATTTATCCTTTTTGAAGTATTGGTCTATTGAATGCAAACCAAAAGAAAAATATTGTAAAAATATTCCAGTTATTTTTATAGAGTTAAAGCAAAGAGAGAGAAAAATTTATATTTTTTATACAATTATTTTCAACTTTAAAAACGATCAGGAGATAATAAGTTCATATCATAGTCTAAACTTTCTTCTGAAATAATTTTTGAAACTAAATATCCCGTTACCGGCGCCAGACTCACGCCCAACATTGCATGACCGGTAGCCGCAATTAAATTAGAATATTTTTTAAATGGACCAATATAAGGTAGACCATCAGCAGATAATGGCCTAAGACCAACCCAAGGTTCACATGATTCCACCCAGGATAAATTATATTCTGGGTAATAATTTTTTACATTGCGTATCATGGCGTTTAATTTTCTTTTGTTAATATTTGTTGATCCCTGTGTTACTGTCATAGTTCCACCAAAACGCCATGTTTCACCCATTGGAGTTGAAGCAATTCTTGCTTCAACAAGGATTGCAGGTAAAGCAGGTTTTTTTGGTGAGTTTTCTATACTAATACTGTACCCTTTTCCACCCATTAATGGCATCTTAATATCAATTTGCTTTACAAGCTTTGAAGAATAAGAGCCAGCGCATAAAACGAAGTTCTTTGCAGTCCAAGTATCATACTTTGTATTGATTGAACTAATTTTTCCTTGATCTACATTTATCGTATCAACATTAGTTTCATGAATGATTTGCACATTTGATTCTAAAAGTAATTTTTTCATTGAAGATAAATATAAACCAGGGTTGACATGAGCATCTGAAGGGTAATAAACCCCTCCTGCTATTTCAGTTTGCATTCCCGTTTCTAGATTTCTTACTTCTGATGGGTTTAAATTTTTTGTTTTCATTCCAATAGCTTGAGCCATATTTGAAACTGCGACTTCTTCTTCAAGTGCTTTCTCCCCTTTACATAGCATTAATATCCCTTTAGTCTCAAAGCCAAAGTCTATTTTTTCATCTAGATCTTTATAAAGTGATCGACTATGCATACTAAGGTTTCTAAGTAAATCTGCGGCTTGTTCAACATGCTTCTTATTTGCTGCCTTACGAAATTTTAAAAGCCAAGATATCATTTCAATAGATGGTTTAAATTCTATTGAAAATGGACTTTCTGGATCTAATAACCATTTTAAACCTTGCTTAACTACACCTGGAGCTGCTAAAGGAACAATATGGCTTGGAACAATCATACCTGAACTTCCCCATGAACAAGAAGCATATTGATTAGGTGGATTACTATCAATAATAGTTACATCAAAACCTTTTTGATTAAGATAATAGGCTGAAGAAAGACCTATGGCTCCACCTCCAATAATAACTATATCAGTATGAGGCAAATTTAAATTACCTGAAACCCATGAGCATAAGGGTCATCATCACTATCAACGATAATTTGATTATAACCATAAACCTTTGCCCATCCTTCAATACTTGGAACTATAGCATCATAATCAGCTACTTTAACAATTTTTTCAATCCGTCCAGTAAATTGACTACCAATAATACTCTCATGAATGAAGGTGTCATTTTTATCCATTTTATTTTGGGTATACCATTGAGCCATTCGAGCAGAAGTTCCTGTACCACAAGGTGATCGATCAATTGCTTTTTCACCATAGAAAACTGCATTTCTGGCTGTTGATTCAGGTTTAGTAGGCTTTCCGCTCCATAAAACATGTATGCATTTATTTATTCTAGAATCTTCAGGGTGCTCAAATTTATATTGCTCATTAATTTTGATACGAAGTTCACGACTGAAAGTTGCTAAATCTCCAGCTGTAAAGGAATCAATCCCTGGAAAGTTTTTTTGAATATCTACAATAGCATAAAAATTTCCACCGTAGGATACATCAATATTAATATCACCTAGATGAGATGATTTAATTTTCAAATTTGATTCATATAGAAAAGAAGGGATATTAATAATTTTAACTGAAGAAACTTTATCGCCTTTTAATGTATAATATGCATCTACTCTACCAGCTGGAGTTTCTAAAACAACAACTCCTTCTGTTTTTGGCTTAACTAACCCTTCTTGAATCATCATTGTTACGGTCCCAATAGTGCCATGGCCGCACATGGGTAGACAACCACTTGTTTCAATAAATAAAATACCAATATCAAATTCATCACTACTTGGTTCATATAAAAAGCTTCCAGACATAATATCATGCCCTCTAGGCTCAAACATTAAACTGCGAAGAATCCAATCATATTCTGACATAAAATGCTCACGTTTATCAAGCATCGTTTTACCATCAAGTTTTGGTCCACCCGATTTAATCAAACGAATAGGGTTCCCACAAGTGTGAGCATCAATACATTCAAAAATATGCTTAGACAAATTTAATCCATTGTCCATTCTCCATTAATTAATCTCCAAATATTTAATGGATTATCGTTTTTTAGTTCATCAGGTAATTGACTATCAGGCCAAGATTGGAATGCTACGGGGCGTACAAAACGTTTGATAGCCATTGTGCCAACCGATGTAAAACGTGAATCTGAAGATGCAGGATATGGTCCACCATGTTGCATGCTAGAACAAACTTCAACACCTGTTGGTACATTATTGAAGATAAGGCGACCAACCTTTTTTTCTAATTGATTAATTGAAAGGATAAAACTTCGCATCTCATCTTCTGAGCCAATTACAGTTCCTGTTAATTGACCATTCAGCGTTGTAAGTATATTATTCAATTGATCTTTATTTTTACATTTTACTATCATACTATAAGGACCAAAAACTTCTTCTGCTAACTTAGGATTCTTTAAAAAAGATTCTCCAGAAACAGATACAAGAACTGAGCTAGCAATATTTAATTTATTTTTATCCTGAAATTCTGATTCCACTTTAACGTCTTGATTAGATAAAGATAAACCCACATCATTATAATATGTCTTGCAAATTTTTTCGGTAAGCATAACACCTGGCTCAATTTTTTCTAATGCTCGACCTAAATCATTAATAAATTGTTCAAGCAAATCACTTTCAAGAGTTAATAAAAGACCAGGATTTGTACAAAATTGTCCCGAGCCCATTGTGATAGAAGTTGATAACATTTCTACAGTCTTAAGATTTAAAGCAGTTGGTAGTAATAAAACTGGGTTAACACTACCCATTTCAGCAAAAAAAGGGATTGGCTCTTTCCTTTGATTAGCTAAATCAAATAAAATACGACCAGCAACTTGTGAACCTGTAAAGCCTGCCGCTTTAACACCAGAATGACTAATAAGACTCTGGCCTACTACTTTTCCAGAACCATGCAACAAGGAGAATACGCCATCTGGCATACCAGTATTTTTTGCTGCTTTCATAATAGCGGAACCAATAAAAGCGCTAGTCCCAGGATGTGCACTATGAGCTTTAACTATTACTGGATTACCACCTGCTAGCGCTGATGCTGTGTCTCCTCCTGCTGTAGAAAATGCCAGCGGAAAATTACTTGCAGCAAAAACAACAACAGGGCCCATCGGCACTAGCATCTTTCGAATATCAGGTTTAGGAATTGGCTTTCGCTCCATATCAGCAATTTCAATTGAAGCTTCTAACCATGATCCTTCTGAGATAAGATTTGCAAACATTCTTAGTTGCCCTACAGTTCTTCCTCTCTCACCAACTATACGAGCATTAGGAAGACCCGATTCTGCACAACATCGCTCAATTAATAGCTCACCAAGGTTTTCTATTTCATCTGCTATAGCATTTAAAAAAAGCGATTTTTTCTTTCCTGAGATCTTTCTGTAAGTTTCAAAAGCTTCAGTAGCTTTTTCAACTGCTAAATTAACTTCTTCATAATTTGCATTACTAAAATCTCCTGGAAGAGGTTCACCTGTCTTTGGATTAAAACCTTGAGTAGATGAGTCTCCTTCACTACTAATTGAAAACCCGATAATATTTTTTTTAATCATTTAAATTCCATTCTATATATTTGGCATCTCAGGACGATTCGCAAGCGCCTTATCAATAATGCCTTGGACATAAGTCCTTTCTTCTCCTATCAAAGGTAATCGTGGTGGACGTACATGTTCTGTACCAATTCCGGTTGCTACTTCAGCGAGTTTAATATTTTGAACTAACTTTGGATGAATATCTAATTCAAGTAAAGGCATAAACCATCGATATATTTCAGTTGCCTCTGAAATCCTATTTTGTTTTACCAATTCATAAATCACCACTGTCTCACGAGGGAAAGCATCCACCAATCCAGCCACCCAACCATCTGCGCCCAGTGCTAGCTCTTCCAAAGCTAATGTATCCACACCACATAAAATCTTAATATCATCACCAAAGGCATTACGCATTCGAGTCACATTGGTCACGTCTCTTGTAGATTCTTTAGTAGCTTGAATGCTATCTATTTTTAATAATTCTTCAAACATTGGTATAGTAATCTCAATCTTATAATCATAAGGATTATTATAGGTCATAATTGGCAGATCGCATGAACTTGCTACAGCTTTATAGAATTCAATTGTTTCTCTATCATCTGAAACATATCTCATTGGAGGTAACATCATTAAACCATCGGCACCTGTCTCCTGTGCATTTTGCGCAGCTTTTACTGCTTCTGAAGTTGACTGTTCTGCAATATTCATAATAACAGGAATTCTTCCATTTACATAATTTAATATTTCTTTTAAAATTAATATTTTTTCATTTTGGGTGAGTGTGCTTGCTTCTCCTAAACTTCCAGCAATAACACAACCATGAATACCAGCATTAATTTGTGCTTCAACATTTTTAATGCATGAAGGTATATCAACTCTGTCATCATCAGTAAATTTTGTTGTTAAGGCAGGATAAACGCCATTCCATTTAGGCTTCATATTATTTTTTCCTCTGTTAAACTCTTATATTGAATTAAAAAAAAATTAAGACAGATTCTAATTAAATCAATTTTTACTATAAAAAGCTGGAATTAATTTAATTAGAATCTTTAAAAGATTTGACTATTAAAGTAAATGATGTATAGATAATAACAATAATTACAAGGCAATAATTCCTGTTCTGAAATAACTATGTTGCTTTTCAAATAAATCTTTATTCTTGATTAAATCCTTGAAAAAATAGCTTCAAAAAATTAGCGTTAAAGAACTCAAAGATAAAATTAGAAAAATGATCATTTGTTATTTTTTCCAATTTACTTGTTTTAATTCGCCTCTTTCTCTTTTTTGTTTTTGAACCATCATTTCAACATCTTTTAATAGTTGCTTTGCGTCATAAATTATACCATCTTTAATTGTATATTCCACACCTCCAACTAGTTCAGCTTCAGCCGTATCATTATTTAAGCGAACTGCACCAGTACCATATAATACTTTTATATTTTCAACAGGGTTTTCACCTATTATAACCAGATCAGCAAGCAATCCGGCACGTATAACACCAAATTTGATATCTTCGCCTTTAGGCTCAAAAATAGCCTCAGCACCATGTTTAGTTGCGCCTCTAAATACTTCAAGTGGATGAAATCCTGCTTCCTGTAATAATTCCATTTCTTCCACTGAAGAAAACCCAAACAGATTATATGTATAGCCAGCATCTGAACTAACCGTTACCCTTCCGCCTGCATTTTTATAATCATTTAAAAAAGACATCCAAACTCTGTAAAAGTTTTTCCATGCAACTTCGTCTGCAGTTGTCCAGTCAAAATAGTAAGCACCATGGTTATATCTACTAGGGATGTAATAATCCCATAGTGAAGGTAGTGTGTACTTTTCATGCCATACGGCAGTTTGAGCACGCATTACGTCTCTAGTGGCTATATAAGCAGTCATTGTAGGATCAATGATAAAATTATACTCTAACAATTCGTTTATAAGCGCTTTCCACTCTGGAGAGCCTCTTTCATGAATTAAATTCCACTGTCTCGCGACTTGGCCAAACCTATGTTGTTCATTATTATAATTCATATCATAAGGCCAAGGTTGAACATCATTATCTTTGTATAGTGCTTCAAATAATCCATAAAAATGAGTTTGATTTCGCAAGCCTAAGCGTGCTGCGTCAATAAGATTCATTTGTGCAACACCTATTTGAGCTAAATGGGCAACTGACCCCATTTTATTCTTATTTGCTTCATCCAATAAAGCTTTCATTATTTGAGGTCTTGGTGATGTTAGCTTTAAGCCATCTATTCCTTTTCCTTTTGCATAACGAACCCATTTCTTGGCCGTTTCAGGGTCATTGATAGGACCACCTTTCCAGTCTGCTCCATTTCCTGGTCTATCATAAACATAAATCCGTGGTGCTACAATTTCATTCTTTGCACTTCTTTCTTTTTCTTTAAGTGCCCATTCAGTTGGACCAAGAGCAACGCCTCTTATAGTCGTAATACCATGAGCCATCCATAATTTATAAGTATATTCTGCTTCAGGTGCTTTAAACTGATTTCCACTATGAATATGAAGATCTACAAATCCAGGTAATATGTACTTGCCAGAAGCATCAATTTCATAATCACCTTTTTTAGGTCGTTTGGATTCATTAATAGGGATACCTGGATATCCAACATTTTGTACACTAACAATCTTATTATTTTCAATAACAATATCCATTGGTCCTCTAGGTGGACCACCAGTACCATCAATTACAGTTCCACCTCTAATTACTAATCTTTTATAAGGACCTTTCCCTTCATTCTTTTTCCTGTCTGGTGCAGCATTAGGTCCTTTTGATGATAGTTTAGAAATATTAATTATTTCTTTTTTCTTTTTACTACTTAGTTCTTGAGCATATGTCGGTATAAGGAAAATTACCAAAAGTGAATATTTAACAAATTCTAAAATATATTGTTTGAGTTTATTATCTTTTATTTTATTCATTTTATTTTCTTTCATATAACTATTAGTTAAGCCTTAATTTCATAAATTAGAAGCGAAAAAAATAGGGTAAACCATATAGTAGACCTACCCTATTTTATCTTAACAATCTTTTTTTATATTCATTATTACATATTATCTTTTTCAAGTTGGGATACTGGCCATCTGCGGTGTATGCCCTTAGTTTTATTAACTTCGGCCCAACGATTTGGTATAATTTCATAATAACGCATATCCTGCCAGCGACGACCTTCATACCAAAGTTCGACCGAACGTTCATACTTTAGCTGAGTTAATATTTCAGCTTGGTCAGTGCTTGAGAAAGCTGCTAAACCATTATTAGCGCGAACGTCATTAATCATGCTAACGGCCGTAGATAAATCACTTGTCATGGCTGCATATTCAGCAATAATCAATCTAGCTTCATCAGCACGGCTAACTGGAATATCAGCACCTTCATTAGGATACTTTGTAATAAGATAAACTGGGTCACCTGTTCTTGGTGAATTATTTACTTTAGGCCCATGTACAATTCTAGGATCTATTTCGTCAGTTACAGGGTCTTTCATATAGGCATATTTAGGATCCATTCTATTATAACGTGATGCATTGACAGATTCATAAACAAAGTTTGATGCACCTGGAGGTGCATAATTTGCATACTCTACATATGTTCCAGATATTGCTAAAGCTGCCTTTGCTGCATCGCTCGCTTTTTTAAATGTATTCATATCATCTTTAGAGCTACCCCATTTCTCATCCCAGTAAAGAGAACGATATGCACGTGCAATCGCACCATGTGAGGCAGCAGCAAGTGATGTATTCCCTGCAGCGGCAGCAATAGTAGCTGCTGATGCAAATTTTTCAATAGCTGATTGAGTTGCTTGCATCGGTGTTATAGGTGCTTGACCATCAATAACAACTTCTTTAAAATGGTCAGCTAAGGTTAATCGAGCAATACCTCCCCAAAAATAACCGTTTGCTACACGTTCATCTGCGTTTGGATTATCTACTAATTCTAATAAACGAGTCGTTGCATCTTCTGCAATCCATCTAGCTGCAGCTAGTGCATCATATAAAAGATCATATTGCTGATTGTAGCCATCCATATATCCTTCGTCAATCATAATTCTAAAAGTTCCCGACCCAGATAAAAACCCTTCGTCTGAGCATGCTGCAGACCAAACGATTGCATCATCAAGGGCAGCCGCAACTGCAACTTCTGGTGTATTACCAAGCGCATTAGCCATACCCTTATCACTAAGGTCTCCATCTAGAATATTTGTAGGGTTATCAACTTCAAAATCTGTACAAGATATTAGTACCATTGCAAATGCGCTTAATAAAAACGCACCATATGTTGTCTTATTTCTAATTTCTTTTTTCATTTTATTCCTCTTAAGAAAATCAATATTGTAATGTTTATTTTCCATAATTATAAACTCTAATTAAAAAGTTGTGTTAATAGATATACCATAGAAAATTGGACTTGGACCTGACATGTAGTCAATATTTTGTAAAAATTCACTACGTGACCCACGACCGCCACCTGGATCGATGTAGCCACCAAAGTCAGTGAAAATATGCAAATTCCTTGCATTGAAAGATACAGTAGCAGCTTTCACACCTAACTTGCCCGTAAAATTACTTGGAACTTGCCAAATAAGTGAAAGTTCTTGGAATTTAAGATAATCACCTGCTTCCATCCAGTCACTAAAAACATTAGGATGTCTATTTCCATAACTCTCAATATGTTTCTTACGTTCATCAAGTGAAACATTATTTGCTGGATCTAATGCATAAGCTAAATCTGCGGCTGTTTTATTATAGCCTAGATTTTGCCTAATAAGCTCTGACTCCCGTGATATTAAAAAGTCTCCCTCACCACGAAATAATGCTTTAAGCGAAAAGCTCTTATTAAACTTTATCGTACTACCAAATGTATAAGTATAGGTAGGCGAAGAATTCCCTATGAACTCTAAGGCATCATCACCATTTGCATCTTTCTTGAAGTTTGGATAAATCTGTGATCGGTGTGTCACTTGATCAATCGGTACACTTGTTGACCACGGTTTAGCTGGATCATGCACAGGCGCTATAATTGCACCCGGTTGGAAGCCTTCTTTAATCTGACTCCAGCGACGACGTCCTTCTACCCTAAATGGTGCCACGCCACCCATATCTGTTACTTTCTGGTCTACCTTTGAATAAGAACCAGTAAGCTTGACAGATAATGCATTCTTTCTAAATACAGTCCAATTACCACTTAATTCAAGACCATTTGATTCCATACCACCAATATTAGTTAATTGAGCTTGTTGAAATCCCAATGATGGTGATAGGGCGACTGGTAATAACGCATCGGTAGTTTTCTGCGTGTAATAAACAGCTTCAATACCTAAAAGGTCATTAAAAGCTGTGAATTCTGCTCCAAACTCTATTTCTTGAGAGCGTTCAGGCTTTAAATCTTTATTGCCTAAATTTAATGGCAATACAGCTCCTTGATTTTCTATCCCTGAAGCAGGACGCCAAGTACGCTGAGCATCAAAAGCTCCAGGTTGCAATCCTGAAGTACCAAAGGCTGCTCTAATTCTAAATTGATTTATTGCATTAAAACTCCAGAAGGGTTCTTCAGATATAACCCAAGACAAACCTGCTTTTGGATATGATTCAAAACCAAAATCTTCGCCAAATGCTGAATTTCCATCCATCCTCATTCCAAGTGTCAAAAACAAACGATCATCTAGGCCTAATTGTTCTTGAAAAAAGACACCAGCATTAACTACTGTTTCTTCAAACTCATCAACATTGGTTACCGATGAACCACCACGCAAAGTACTTAATGCAGCGGCTGGAAAATTTGAAACAGATACCTGCTGTTGATTCGTTACTTCTGTAAAACTCTGAGCTCCAACAACAGTAGATGAAACAAGTCTTTCTGAGATATTATAGTTTGCATTAGTTTTGAAATCTATTGTGATGATGTCTTTTTCTCTATGCCATCTATCCCTTGCTCCTTTTGAAGGTGAAGCAGGGTTTGCACCGCCTTTTGGTACAAAACGTGTTGTTTTAACTAATACATCATTTAAACCTAGTTGAAGACTAGAACGAACTTTGTCATTCCATTTATAATCTATTTTACCACTAATCAAACGATTATCTGTTATTTCTTCAGAATCCCAAGTTAATGCTCCTGCAACTGTATAATCTTGTCCTCCATAAGGTCGCAACTCGGATACATTGGATGGATCAGCTAACATAATTTCAGCCCAAAATCCCCACCATGGCATAGGAGCCATCATTGAATTCTCTGTTAAACTTATATCAATACTTGTACTTAGTTTATCAGAATTTTGAAAATCAAGCGCAGTTCTTAAACTCCATTTATCAACACTATTTTTTGGCTGAGAACCAGGATGGTCAGCCCAAGTAGCAGATGCATAATATTTTGTGCTTGGTGTACCTCCACGAACTGAGAATGAATAATCCTGTTGATGAGCATTTCTCATATAGTCAACGGCAGGGTTATTTGTCATTATTGTCCTTGTATCCTCATCATAACCATAATTATCATCAACTCTATTTTTAGCATCAATCTTTGCAATCTTTTGATTCGTACGAAAGCTATATGAAGGCTTACTAATAATACCACGTTTAGTAAAAATTTGAATAACCCCACTTGAGGCTTCTGTGCCAAATAACGTAGCTGCTGCCGCACCTTTAATTACTTCTATACGTTCAATATTATTAGGATCAATATCATTTAAGCGCGAGGTAGAAATAGATGCATTGTCCGTCATGCTATTATCAATTCGAACACCATCAATGTAAATAAGCGGTTGGTTTCTTTGAGTTAAACTAACAGTCCCTCTAAGTCGAATTCTTGCTGCGCCACCTTGCCCACCCATTGTTGCACCTACTAAACCAGGAACTCTACCTTGGAGGGCATCAGTTACAGTTTGAACTGAACCAGAGCTTAAGTCTTCAGAGCTTATAGTGTTAATTGTTTGACCTAAGGCCTTACGTTTTGCTGGAGCGCCAGTTCCCGTGACAACTATTTGATCAAGGTTTATTGCAGATGTTTTTAAGGAAAAATTTGATTTTGATTCTTCACCTGCATTTATTATTACTTCTTGGGTCGCATTTGCATATCCAACATAAGTAACAGTCACTACATAAGTTCCTGAAGGAATATTATCAATAGAATACTCACCTGATACATTTGCAGCAGTACCATAAGGTGTTCCTTCTAAAATAATATTAGCCCCTGCTAAGCCTTCGTTCTCGGATGAGATAACTCCACTCAACTGACCAACTTGACCCACAAGGAGACTAGCACTAAGACAAAATAAGAGGATGAATACTTTTTTCATTCCTAAACTCCGATTTTTTATTTATTTAAAAATAATTTAACTATTCTCACATATCACATCTTTGAAGTTCAGATTAAGATTGTGAGGAATCTAAGATAAATACATATTATGTAATATGTCAACATATTATATAATATTATGTAATATTTATTTTTGTCTTATATTATATAAAGCTATTCAGGGTCGTGTTGTAAAAACTTTATGTACATCTTAACTTCATTAATCACTAGATCGTAAAAGCTCACGTAATAGCTCCAAATCTTACTTCTATCTTTACAAACGAATGGTACATTAAGCCTAATGTCAAAATGCTCCAAGCCCAGCTCTAAAGCATAGCCTACTCGCTCACTATGCTCTTTATTCATTCTTAATATCTCGCTTTTATTAAACATTTTACTTTTATTCCATTTAAAAGTGTTATCTGTAAATTCATCATAACTATAACCCAAAAACCCACCCTTAGGCACACCTTTGACTTTATTTACTTTTAATGGATCTATTGAGCAAATCACAACATAATCATGGTCATCTACTATTTTTTGAGATTCTCTGAATTTTCTAAAATTTAAATTAAGATTTTTATTCTCATTCTTTAATGACTCAATCAAAATTGATTGATTATCAAAAACTTTTAACAATTTACTTTTATCCATACAGCAAACTCATAAATTTAATACTCCACTATTAATTATTCTTATTAACATATAAAAATTACTCGTCAATAATATTTAAGAATTTTACATAAATATTAATAGAGTTTAATTTCATACTGTAATATTTAACATAATACGCCCACCTTTTAGTATCATTTTTGCAATTATAAACTATATGATCAGAAATATCAAAATGATCGATTTGCAATTCATTTGCCAATTTCACTCTAGCTAATTCTAATTCTATCATCTTATCTGCAACTTTTTTACTCCATAAAGTAGAATCAGTCCATACACTAGCTAAATCTTTAAATTCTTGTTTTGAATAACCTAACAACCCTCCCTTGGGTATTTTTATATTAATCATTTTTTGCGTATCTATTGCGCGAGTAAGAGAATAATCATGATCGCTGACTATTGATTTAGACAATTGAAATTTTATTAAGTTCTGCTTTAACGTTATGTTGTCTTTCTTAAGTACATCTATTAAATCAAGTTGATTATCAATAATTAAACCCACTCGAGTATCATCATTTATATTATCGGTAATAATTGGAATGTTTTTAAGATCAATGCTATTAATCTCTACATTGTCATTACTAACCCAATGGATACTAACATTATTAATTTTTGCTAGCTTATTTAAATTTTCACGCCTAGGGTTAGACTCACCACTTCTCCACTTATGAACAATAAAACGACTTACATTCAACTCTTCGCATATTTCACCTATATTCATGCTTGAATCATTTATTAACCGCTGCATCGCTTCTGACTTTTTCACTTTAAATTATTCCTTTTATTTTTAATTAGATGTACGAAATCTTTAATAAATTTAATATAATATTATTATTAATTAAATTTATTTTTAATTATATATTGTAATATAATATAATATTATTATATATTTTACTTAGCTAATCAAGGGATTAGTGTGGTTTTTTAAGATAGTAGCCTTCTTCTTGATTTACCGCTCTCCACCTAAACCTAATAATAGATTAGCTTAGACATTACATCTTCCGAGTTTGATTAGTAGAAGTAATGACAACAATAAAGAAGTCTCTCCAATTTATAGTTTTTTGAGGAACACAATAAATTGAGAGGCTTTTTTATTTATTTGATTAAAGTGATAGAAGAGCCCATTCTTTTGTGAGATTGGGAACACTTCCCATGTTATATCCTTTACCCTCATCAACTACGACCATATCGGAAGGGTTATAACCATATCCACCCTTAGGGTAGAATAAACCAGGCTCCATTGAAAAAGTCATATTTTTTTCTAGAATAGTTTCATCGCCTAAGGCAATATAAGGCTCTTGATGACCCTCCATGCCTTCTCCATGCGCTACTCTTTGATAGAGATACTTTTGCATCCCATTCTCTACTTGATAAGTATGAATTGCTTCAGCAATATCTTGACAACGTGTGCCAACACTAGACATTCTTATTTGCATCTGAGAACCCTCAGCCATGACTTCCCACATTTTTTCCATTTCACTAGTCCAAGGTGCGATTTGATA
>Ga0209403_10001106_pt1 | contig 36096 bp, 33 predicted proteins | sample ArcticOcean_MG_C_8_FD_187440 | JGI IMG/M metagenome (GOLD analysis project Ga0209403, IMG submission 187440) | Marine microbial communities from western Arctic Ocean - ArcticOcean_MG_CB11_86 (SPAdes) (version 2) | ecosystem: Environmental > Aquatic > Marine > Oceanic | place: Arctic Ocean...
TCAGTTTACGGCAATTTTCCTGATTTAGACAAGCGACTTGCATGACGGAACAGATGTTTCTATGGTAATGTCGTTCCTTGACACACGGCATGCGAAGCTCTGTTTGAGTGGTTTTTGAGACACCAGCGAATTGGCTCCTTCAGACCTGCGGCATGAATCATTCTCGTTTTTGCTCCAGCCTTTCACAAACTCACAGACGGTCATAATCTCCACATGCAGAGCATCATTCGTTTCTTTCAGGCACTGATCGGTTTTCGGAAGAGCCTCATTCTGCTCACCGTGCTGCTCACCGCCTTTGCGTTCCAGACGGCCAAGGAGCGGTTGTTCACGGCGGAGGGCGAGTTGATTGTGGACAGCACCGTGGAACCCTTCATGGCTCGGGGTTCCGGAACTTACGAGTATTTCAAGGAAATGCGTGAGGTCTTTGGCAGCGAGGAGGTGATGGTCGTTGCCCTGCATCCTCAAGCCGGGAGCCGATTTGATTACCGCTTTTTCACCGCGCACGAGGAGTTACGGAAGCAACTGGAGGTCGGATTACCTGCTGTGGAGGAAGTCACGGCAGTCACCAACATCCCCCGCATCGACGGAAACTGTGCTGGAAAATCCTTCTTTCACGTCGAGGGTGTGGCGTCAGTCTGCGAACCCATCTTGGAGAAATACGCCTTTCAGCTTGAATGCCTGAAGAATCCCCCTGCCGGAGTCGTGGCAACCGACTCTTCTGAAGATGGCTTGGCGGGAGACCTGGACGAGGATTTCAACGAGGACGAAGAGGAAGATTCAGAAGCAGGGGCGGAATCCGATCTGGACGAGGATTTCAACGAAGACCATGAAGCGGAATCTGTTGCTGTAGGTGAGGGTTCGGAAGGCGAGTTAGACTCCGGACTGGACGAGGAATTCTCGGTGGAGGAAGAGGATGACGAATCCTACGGAGAAGTGGAATCCGAGCCGGAAGCAGTCCTGAGCTACAGCGAAACCAACAGTTGCACTCCGGACATGCTGGCCAAGTCGGAGGCGCAAATCATCAGCGCAGCCGACCAGCAGGTGGCCTCCGTTTTTGAAGAAATCAAGGATCACGAACTCATCCGCAGGGATTTGATCTCGCCGAGTTATGCAACGGTTGCACTGCTGGTCAAGTTCAGCACTCAGGCGGTGCCTTCGTCTCCGGAAACTCAGGAAGCCCTCCAGCGCATCCTCAAGGCATACTCCCCGGCCAAGACCCAGATCAGCTATTCCGGGCAAGCCAGAACCGAGTACCTTTCGGCAAAAACTATCGTCAGCGACATTGCGAGGATTCTGCCGTGGAGCCTGGGGCTAATCGTCCTCACCCTCGCTCTGACGTTCCGGAGCATCCGTGGCGTCCTCATTCCCGTGGTGGTGGTGATGGCCGGGATTATCTGGACTTTTGGGTTCATTGGCCTGACAGGCTTTCAGCTAAACATGGTGACGATGGTGCTGGCTCCCTTGCTGATTAGCGTTGGGAGTGCCTACATCATTCACTTCATGAACCAGTACTACCATGAAGTGAACGAGAACCCCGGAATGGGCACGGACCTGATCTCTCGCAACACGATTGAGAAGATTGCCATTCCCATGGTGGTGACCGCCCTGACCACACTGGCGGGCTTTGCGGCCCTCTCCACAAGCCCCATTCCTGCGGTCAAGGAAGTGGGCCTGTTTGCCTGCTTCGGGATTGCGGCCATCATTCTCCTGTCTCTCAGCTTTGTTCCCGCCCTGCTGACGTACCTGCCCCTTCCCAAGGCCAAGCAAGTAACCGCGAAGCCGGGGATCATTGATCAATTCCTCACAACAATCGGCAACCTCGTCGGCAAATACTCTGTCAAGTTCATCTTCTTTTGGGTGGCCGTCACGGTGGTTGCTTTTGTGGGAATGATGAATGTGACGGTCAACAGCCAAGCCAAGAATTTTGCGGAGGATTCCTCCATTGAAATGGACTTGGCGTTCATCCAGAGCAGCCTGGCGGGCACCACCACCCTGCGGCTGGTTTTCTCCGGAAAGGACGCTCCGGAGCAACTGCAAACCGCGCAAGCGATGTATGGGTTGCAGAACCTGAAACAGTGGCTTCTTCAGGCAGAGGAGGAGAACCTGCTGAGCCAGATTGAGGGTTTGCGGGTGGACAAGGTCTATTCTGCGGTGGAGTACCTCGACCTCTACCGCAACGGCATGGACGCCCTCAAGGACGAGGAAGTGGTGAGCTTCTTTGAGGAGTCCGAAAAGCAGGGCTTTCCGAGATTCCTGAGTCCGGACGGCGACCTGTTGCAGATGAACATCCGCATGAAGACAGATGGCACCAGCGCCTTGCTGGAACTCCGGGAGGCGTTGGATCCGCAGGTGATGCGCCTCTTGCCGGAGCTTGCAGTGCAGTACACGGGAAGCGGGGTGCTGAGCAGTGAATCGGCAGACAATATTGCTACCGGGCAAATCCAGAGTCTGCTCACCGCGTTGGGGATCATCTTTGTGTTGTTGTCGGCGATGTTCCTCTCCTTCCGGATGGGCCTTATCGCCCTCTATCCGAACGTCGTGGCCATCGCGGCGTTCTTTGGCACGCTTGGCTGGTTGGACATTCCCATCGGGGTGACGATCTCCATCATTGCTTCCATCGCACTGGGAATCGGGGTGGACGACACCATTCACTTTTTGTCGCACTTCAACGAAAATCTGAAGAAAACGCACGATGAGAAGCAGGCGTCCCTCGCCTCGCTTCAGCACCTGGGACGCCCCATGATCTGCACCACGATTGCTCTGGGGCTGGGCTTCGCCGTCTTTGCCAGTGCCGACATGGGCTCGCAGGTTCTCTTCGGTGTGCTGACTGCATATACGCTGACCATTTGCTTGATCACGGATTTGAACTTCCTGCCCTCAGTGATGGTCAAGACCAAGCTGATGACGGCATGGGATTATGTCAGTCTCAATTACAGCCAAACCTTCATTGAGTCCATTGGACTGTTCCGGGGCATGAACGTCCGTCAAACCAAACTGATGACCCTGAGTGCCTATCCCAAAAAGTTGGCGGCGGGCGAGTTGCTGTTCTCCGAAGGTGAATTGGGGCACGATCTCTACATCATCATGAGCGGCGGCATTGACATCTATCTGGACCAGCAGTTCCACGGAGAGAACAAAGTGCTGGCTCAACTGCCTCCGGGCGTGTCGTTTGGCGAGATGGGACTGTTCCGGCACATGAGACGCTCCGCCAGCGCCCAAGCAAATCAGGACACGAAACTGTTGGTTCTCAACGAGAAGGTGCTGACCCGGCTCCAGAAGCGCTATCCGAAGATCGCTTCACTCCTGTTCAAGAATCTGGCACGTCGCCTTGCAGCGCTGACCAAGAATTTGGACCTCAAGAGTGCCGAACAGCAACTGCTCTCCAAGAAGCACCGCAGCCTCACTCACTTCCTGAAATTCTGGGAAGACGACACCGAGGACACGCCGCTCTTGGAGGTGGTTGATCAAATCATTGCAGATGGCAAGCTCACTCAGGATGAGCGCAAGGAACTCTTTGAGATGGTGTACAAGGACGGCACCGTCAGCAAGCAGGAGCAGGAGCAGCTTGACCGCCTCAAGCAGATGATTGAAAATGGAGAGTTGGAGGAGGTCAAACCCGTCTTGTCCGACATCTTCCAAGACATGTCGCATCACCAGCTCAACGAAGTGTGCGAGTTTTTCCATCTCAAGGAAATTCCTGCCCATGTCCGGCTCTGGACGGAAGGAGATTATGGGGATAGTATGCTGGTGGTTTTGGAGGGAGACTTCAACCTCAACAAGCAGGTCGATGGCCAGAACATCGTGATGCGCACGGCGACTCCCGGAGACCTTGTGGGGGCCATTTCCATCCTTGGCGGGGAGAACCAGCGCACCTCAACCTTGGAATCGTTGTCTCCTGCAAAAGTCTTGTTCGTCGATATGGCCGGATTGGATCGCCTCTATAAGGCGAAGCCCAAGCTGGCGACGCAGCTGTATTTTAACATCGTGTGCTTCCTGTCCAATCGTTTGGAGCAGGAAACCCAAATCCTGTACGAAGGCTCGTCAAAGTGACGTCGCTTTGTCGCCCTCGTGTAGATCAACCAACAACACATTGAACGGATTGAAAATGCAGAAACCCTTGATTTTCACAGTGCTGGTTGCCCTCCTGACCGCCTGCAGCGGAGCGGCGTGGGCGGTCGATTGCCTAGAGTTGGACACCAATGAGAAGATCAAGGCATTCGTCAAAAAGAGCCAGGATTCCAATCCGCTAAAGCGAGAAAATGTCAGCACCCGCTTTGATTTGAAGACGAAGGAGCAGGGTAAGAAAAAGACGGAGTTGATCCAAAGCCTGCGGATGGGAGACCGGAAACGGAGCTTCTTCGTGAAGGGGAAAAACGCACCGCAGTGCTTCATCACGCTGGGGGAGCGCGATTACCGTTGCTCCAAGTGCCGGGCGCTAACAAACAGCGAGTGCCGCAGTTTCAAGTCGTCAGAGAACTCGCAGGTCATCCGGGGCACCAATATTGATTTGGGCGATTTCGATTTGATCACGGATGATGAGCATGAATCCGTCTGCAACGACGTGAAGAACAACAAGAAGGTCATCAAACTGACGACGAAGCGCATCAGCGGTGATTCGCCGTATGAGAAGATCATCAGCTACTACATCAAGGACAAGGAAGTTCCGATCACGATGAATTATTTTGCGGAAGATGTGCTCCGGAAGGTGTATCGTTTCTTCCCCAAATACTACATTCAAGTGAAAGGGGAGTGGATTGCTGCCGTCACTCGTGTTCGGACCACTGCGGGGAAAGAGAAGAAGTACACCTTTGAAACCATTGTCAAAATCAAGAAAAACAAAAAGAAGCAGTACCAAATCTATCTCGACCCAGCCACCGATCCTGCCTTGAAAAAAGCCAACTTTGAGACGATCTTCAACATCGAGTAATCCATGCACCTCTCCAGAAGCCTGAGTGCCATCGGAGTGTGGGCGGGAACCCTGCTCTTGGGTTCCTCCCTTTATGGCACGGAGCCGTTCAGCGAGGCCTGGGAGGACAAGCCCTTGCAACTCTTGGCACAGTCTGATCCGGATGCAACGAACGCTTCGGAAGACGAAGTGTTGCTTGGAGGAGATGAATCCGACACTGAGGATGGTGAACTGCTGGGGGACGAATCCGAGGATCCGGAAGGCTCCGGTGATGAGGATGAAGATTTGCTGGGAGGCGACGAGGATCCGGAGGACGAAGATTCTGCGGGCTTGGATGAAGATTTAGACTCCGATGAAGAGGAGGACGAGGAGTTGGAAACCTCGTTTTTCATGCAGCAACAGTACCGCGCCTTTGGCGGCTCCAGCAGCGAAGAACGCGGTGGCTTGGTGCAAAGCTCAAGCGACGATTCGAGCCACAAGGATTACCTCGTCAATGCCTACCAGTTCAGTGCCACACTAGAAACCTCGCCCTACGATTTCTTCTATTTCCGCCTGCTGGCGCGGGTGATCCTGCAAAACGACCGCATCAAAAAAAAACGGAATGAGGATTACGAGTTCCTGATGCGGGAGGCCTACTTCAGCAGTCAGGAAGGCAACCGCCGCTACCGTATCGGCGCGTTACAGTTCAAACACGGCAAGGTGGACGTGGACAGCCCCATCGACATCCTCAACATGGGCAACCCCAAATCGCTGGAATACCTCAGCTTAGAAGAGGGCAAACTGCCCGTGATCGGGGTCCGGTACGATTGGCTGGGAGCATCCAACTTCTCCCTGTTTGCCGCACCTTTCCGGCAGAAAACCGATGGGACTGAATACACCATTCAGCGCAGGGAACTTGACGAATCCGGAACCGACAACAACACCACTGAATCCGTGTTTCGCCCGCACCTTGGAGCCACTTACGGATTCGGAGTGGGCGACGGTAAAATGACGATCGGCGCCTTTCGCTGGTTTGACAAGGATAACAACATCGAGTGGAGCAGTTCTGCTCTGCTCAGCAGTTCGTACAAGGAGAAGGACACCACGATCAACTTTGCGACCTTGGACATGGACGTTCCTCTTGGGAATTACGTCCTCAAGGCCGACGCGGGTTGGTTTTCCAAGAAAAACTTCTACTCCTACTACAAGCGCACCAGCGATAACGCCTCCATCTTCAGCACGGTTCAGGTTCCACACACAGCGGTCGCGCTTTCACTTGAGCGCAAGTTCGATAATTTTTTTCTGATGCCCGTGTTTTCCCACCGTTCCCTTGCCAAAGTGCCGAGTGCAACGCACATCATCGGCTTTGAGAACAAGGAAACGGCGGCAAGTGAAGAGCGCGATTTGCAGAAGAGCCAGTTTGGGTTGGTGTTCATTTTGGACACCTCCGAAACTTGGAACACCACCGTGTCCCTCCTGCAAAGCGCCCCGTTCAAACAGACCACCGCCACCAACATTTGGACCTTCAAACCCGGAGGAGAGGATCACGAGTTTCAACTCAAGCTCTTCCACACGGCTTCGGAAAAATTGTTGATGACCGGTAAGCAGATCAAGTCCGCCAAGGCGTTCCTTCAGTATCAGTATAATCTGTAAATTCCAGACGCGATCATGCCCTTTGACGAGACACCGGGCAGAGGAGCCTCCTTACGAGGCTTGGCGTGAGTCCAATTCAGCCTGCAACACCGTTTTCATCATCTGCAAAACGGGCGGGGCTTCGCCCGTCTGGCCGTAGATTTGGAGAAGCTTGGTTGTTTGATTGAGGGATTTGTGGATTTGGTCACGACTGAGTTCACGGGCGTACTGCTCAAACTGATCGCGCTCATGCGGAGAACTGAGAGTGTCCAGTTGGGGCAGTTCCATGTTCAATCCTCAATAGGATGTGTCCAAGGTGAGGCGGCTTCAAAGGCAGCAGCGGTTTGAAAGAGGGTGGCTTCTGCAAAGGGGCGTCCCACCAATTGGAATCCTGTAGGCAGCCCGTTGCTTGTGGTTCCGGCGGGCACGGCGAGGGCGGGCAGTCCGAGGTAATCAAAGGGACGGGTGCAGTGCCCAAGCTGGCTGATGTAGTCAATGAAGCCCGGATTGGCTCCAACATCCGACTCCTCAAGGGTGGGCACCGGGATCGGCACGATCGGAACGTGCAGCACGTCCACCTGTGTGAACACCCGTTCCAGAAAATCCTGCAAAACCACCTCCCGAAGCTTGAGTGCCTCCATATAATCGACGGCGAGGTAGAGCAATCCGGCCCGGAGCCGCCCTAGGGTTTGGGTGCCGTAGTCCTGTGAACGTTCCCGCAGCCAGAGGGCGTGATGCGAGGCGCCCTCGACCCCAGCAATCAGGTTGACCATCGCATTGCTGGCGTAGATGGTTTCCGGCATCGCCAACTCCCGAACCTCAATGCCCAAATCCTTGAAAACTTTCAGGCTTTCGGTCATGCGCACCCGAACTTCAGGATGAATCGGATCGTAAAAATAATTGGAAGGCACCCCCACTTTCAGTCCCTTGGGGAGATTTTCCAACCCGCTGAGGTAGTCGCCCACTGTGCGAGTGGAGCAGGTGCGGTCGTTCGGATCGGCTCCTGCAATGGTTTGAGTGAGGAGCGCACAGTCACGGACCGTGCGAGTCAGGGGACCAACGTGATCCAGTGTGTGCGAAAGCGGCATGGCCCCGTAGCGGCTCACCCGCCCATAGGTCGGCTTCATCCCAACGAGTCCACAGCAGGACGCAGGAAAGCGGATCGAACCGCCCGTATCCGAACCGAGGGTGCCATAAACCAAGCCTGCAGAAACCGAAACAGCCGGGCCACTGGAGGACCCCCCTGTGATGTAATCCAGATTCCAGGGGTTGTGGACATTTCCGGTGATCTCGTTGTGCCCCGTGAGACCATAGGCAAACTCAACCATGTTGAGCCGTGCAATGTCGAGTGCTCCGGCGGCATCGAGTTTCCCCAGCACAGTTGCTGTAAACTCCGGAACAAAATCGGCCCGGATTTTCGAACCGCAGGCACTGACGCGCCCTTTGCGGTAATACATGTCCTTGTGCGCCAGCGGAACCCCGTGCAGCGGTCCCAGTGACTGCCCCGAACTCCGAACCTGATCGGCTTTGCGTGCGTCGTCCAAGGCGGCTTCGGCAGCCATTCCCGCCACGCAATTCAGTCGTGGGTGTGCGGATTCCAGCCGCTCCAAGCAGTTGCGCGTGAGCTCTTCGCTGGAAACCTCGCCCTTCTCGATCGCCTCGGAAACCGCGCTGAGGCTGAGTTTGGCAAGTGCGGTGTCACTCATTGCTGCCTCCGTGTTGCTCCATCCGACGCTGGAATCCAGAGGGTTCCTGTTCAAAGCCGATACGGTTGAGAAAATTGCGCTTGGCGTCCGCTTGCTGGAGGGAGTTCGTCAGCAGGCGTTGGGTGGATTCGGCCTCCGGGTTGAGTTGCCGAAACCTTGCCCAATCCTTGAGGTTGGTGATCGCGTCCATGTTGAGTGTGCAAATGGGTTGTCTTTTGGCGATTGCTCGCTAAGTTAATTCAACTTACGCAAACCGGACCTCCCGCACAAGCTTTTCATCATCTCAGTCTTGAAATGAGTTTTTGGGTGATCACCGATTCGGGGTTGGGAGGACTCTCCATCGCAGCCCGTTGTATGCAAATGCTTGAGGTTGCGCCCAAGTCGGCAGCAGCAATTTCCGGAGACGAGTTGGTTTACGTCAACGCGGTTCCACATGAAGATCGTGGTTACAACACGATGACCTCCCGCGCAGGACGCCTCAAAACCTTCCGAGCTTTACTCCAGCGCGTGAACCGCGCTTTGCAGCCAGAGGGCATCTTGATCGCCTGCCATTCGCTCTCGCTCTTCCTCCCGGAACTCAAGGATGAATTCAGCAGTGCGCTGGACCTGCGAGGCGTGGTCGAGTCAACACGGAGCCTTGCCCGGAAAACCCTCGCAGACACCGAGGAGGAACTGGTGATTTTCGCCACTCCTGCAACGGTTGCTGAAAGCGTTTACAAAAATGCCTTAACCGTCGAGCATCCGGAATGGGCGGGACGCATTCACGAGCAAGCCTGTCCAGAACTGGCCTCGGCGCTTTCTGCGGATGCCCATGGCGATGCGGCGCATGCACGGGTCGAGCACTTTGTCCGGGAGGCGCTTGCCCGGATTGCTCCAGAAAAACCGGTCTGCGGAATTTTAGGCTGCACCCACTACGGGTATCGCGCCGATTTTTTCCAAGCCGCACTCACGAAGCACTGGCCCAATGCGAGTCACGTTCTTGACCCAAACGAAGCGGCAGCCCTAGAATTAACCGCAATGATTGGGACTCCGGAGCGGTTCCGTTTCATCAGTCCGTACCCAATCCCGGAGTTTGAAATGCAGACCGTGAGCGGTTTTCTCCAGCCCATTTCGGCAACGGTCGCAAACGCTTTCCGCAACGGAGAGATTCGTGAGGACTGGTCCGTTTAGATTCTCAAATAATTGAAATGTCAGGAAAAATCATTGTGCCGCTGGAGGATCGCGGATTTCTCATTGCCTATGAAGGCGTGTTGCCTCATAAGCTTCCGGCTCCGGAGGCGTCCGACCTGTTGTTCAAGGAGTCAGGAGTCAGGAGTCAGAAGTCAGAATTTAGCAGGCAGACAAACCACCAAGCTCGCGAACTCATTGGACTCCCCAACCAGCCCGTCTTTCAGCTTGGCGCCTACACGCATCCAGAGCCTTGGCGTGAATTGGAAGATGGGCAGGTTTGCCAGAGTTTAACGGAATGGCAGTTTTCCGCAGCTTCCTGCCGCGCGCTTCGTGGGTGCGTTTGGAAGGAACCACATTCACTGGAGGAGATCAAAAACTGGCTCTTGCAGACTCCGGAGGATCCGCTGTGCAATGTCGCGCAGCAGGTCGGTGCGGCGGTCATTCATCCGGATCAACCGCTCAAATTCCAGCGGCTGGACATCCCCAAGCCGTGGGGATTTGAGGGCTGGTACACGGGTGTGGAAAAACGTGGGGTCGTCAGGGTCGGCGCTGCAACCGGAAGCACCGAACTGCCCCACGCGCTTTCACTGTTCCCCAGCGAATTGCATGGATCGCATCCGGAGCAATTGGTGCTGCTCAAGACGCTCAATCCCGTGCCGCAGGAAGTGCTGGGCGACCTCTATCTTGAACTGCACGAGGAAAAGTGGGAGGTGTACGTCGTTACCGAAATCGACCGCGTGGCGTGGCCGGACGGCGAGGGCATCGTCAAAGCGGGGGGGCATCCAGAAAAGCTTCGGCAGTTTCAAGAAACGCATGGCGCCGAATGGAAAGCCGCATTTCGGCAAGAGTTCCGGGAGACGATCCGACGCTACGAAAAAGTGCGGCGCGAAATTGACAAGCAGCTGGACGAAACCAAGCAACAATGGGGGCTCGACCCCAACGCTCCGCTCCAACCGGAGCAGCTTCAGCAACTGCTGGAAACGGTCCCGGAAACACAGGCGCAGGTGGAGCGCAATCTACGTCTGGAGGTGGAGGGTTTCATCGGCGACTGCCGGGTGCGCGTCGGCGACATCGTGGTCTTTCCCACCTTCAACCTGCACTCGCTCCGACACGGCATCCGCGTGGTGGAATTCCAAACCCCGCACTACGAGCGGCGCATCGCGTTTTTCGGGCAGAAGGTGCTGACCCAAGCGCACTGGGACACCGACCGCGCCCTAGAGGTGATGGACCTTGTGCCCTATCAACCACCTGCCCTCCAACTGGTGCGGGTGGAGGCCGGGGTGCGGGTGGAGCAGTTTGTGGATTTTCCGGATTTCCGTGCGTTCCGTGTCACGCTTGCAGCAGGGCAGTCCTGTGCTTGGGAGACCGGAGCCGAATATCACCTCTGGATTGCCGTGAACGGCACGGTGTCGTTTGGCTGGACGGAAGGTGCGACGGAGTTGTCTGCCGAGGAGTCGTTGATGATGCCGGTGGCGCGAGGAACTTACGAGGTGAGCAACCCCGGTTCGGAACCGCTGATTTTGCTGCTGGCGCAACCACATTCAACTGCGAACGGATGAGAAGTCTACTTCTGCTTTTGATGAACCACCGATAATCAAAGGGTAGTGGCTCAGTTGTACATGACATTCTGATGTTGTCATTCCGGGCGAAGCATTGCGCAGACCCGGAATTCATTTGCTGGACAAGTGCTGCTGGATTCCTGCTTGCGCGGGAATGACAAGAACGTGGGTAGCTATCATTTAGCTGATGTGCGAACTACCAGTTGCGTTTCTTTGTGAACTTGGAGGACAATTTCAACATAAAAACAGAGAATGCAGCATGAAATTTTTTAATCGAGCCAGGCCGATTCGTCCTGAAGATCATTACCATTTGAACCCTCTGGAACGCTTTGATTTTGAGGATTTTCTTTTTTTGATTGAAGAAAAAATATTTTGTCAAGTCTCAGAATTTTCAGGAAAAACAATCACCGTTTACGGAATGTGAGAAAGATCATTATTCAGCAAGCCGGAGACGAAGGTGGCAATTTCATTTTCATCCGGAAGGAGTGGCAACCTTGACGGAACCGCCGTTTGCTACAGCATCGGGTTGCGACGCAGCGTGAGGGTGAAGGAGGCTCCGGATTCCGTGGAGTCCGGGAGCGAGAAGGTCTGGATGAGGTGCCCCTGCGCGGAAATCCGCACGGCGCTGTGAGCTTCGGAAAGCGCAAGCAGGGAGTGCCCGGAGAAATCGGTGACCCAAGTGCTGTTGCCGGAGGTGAGGATCGCGCCGCCCACAGGTTGGGCGTTGTGATCTTGTACAAGGACTTTCAGGAGCGAAAGTCCATCCGTAAGGGTGGCGGCTACCGTTTCCGGAAAGTCGTGAGGCGCTACGGAAACGCGGAACAAATCGGCCTCTTCTTGAATCCAAGCGAATCCGCTCGAAATTCCAAGCAAACTCAATCCTAAGCAAAGAATCAGAAAATACTGTTTGGGCATCGGTGTCACCAGTGGTAGCTTGTCCAAGCATTGAAGAAAAAAATGCAAAAACCATGCTCCCGACCCTCCCACGAGTCTCTGGTGGTGGAGGTCGCACTCAACCTACCCCTGCGCAAGACCTTCGATTACCGTTGGCCGGACGATTTTCCGCAAGCTCCCCAACCCGGAATTCGGGTGCTGGTTCCCTTTGGAAACAGCAAGCGTGGGGGCATGGTGGTCCGGAGCAAGCCGACCTCGGAGCATCCGCGTCTCAAGTCCGTCTCCGAGACGCTGGACGAGCAACCCGCCTTGGCTTTGGAACTGCTCGAACTCAGTCGCTGGGTGGCGGAATACTACCTCGGCAGTTGGGGGGAGGTGTTGCATGCCGCAATGCCGGGGGGGCTGGGAATGCGGATGGAAACGCGCTTCTGGCCGTTGCAAAAAACCCTGCCCGGATATGAGGATTTGAGCACACCCCTTCAGAAATTGGTGCCCCGCGAATCGTGGACGCAAAAAGACTGGCAGCAGGCACAACCCACGGTTTGGGACGAAACGCGGCTCGAGCAGTGGCTACGGGACGGAGCCGTGCGCAAGGCGCATCAGCCGACCGGAATCAAGCTCAAGCCCCGCATGGAACGTTGGGTGCGTCTGCGACCGAACGCTGCACCAGAGCCACCTCCAACCAAACGGAAGACCAAACGCATCGAGGTGCTGAAACTACTGGAGCAAACTCCAGAGTGGTCGTGGAAAGCGTTGCAAACCGAGGTCTCGAACGCGGGTGCGGCACTCCGGAAACTCGCGGAGGAGGGCAAAATTGAGGTTTTTGAACGCAGAATCTTCCGGCGGTTTCTGCCACAAGCTCTTCCGGAGCGCGAAGCTTATCTCACCCTCAATCTCGCACAGGCCGAGGCATTTTCCGAGATTGACCGCAACCTCAAATCCAGAACCTACCAGACTTTTCTGCTCGAAGGGGTCACGGGCAGCGGCAAGACCGAGGTTTATCTTCACGCCGTCCGCACGGCTCGCAAGCTGGGCAAGTCGTGTCTCGTACTGGTCCCGGAAATCGCGCTCACACCGCAGTTAGTCAACCGTTTCCACACACGCTTTGGCGATGAGATCGCGGTGCTGCACAGCGGCATGGACGACGGAGAACGGCTGGACGAGTGGTCGCGGGTACGGCAGGGGTTGGCGTTCATCGTCATCGGGGCACGGAGCGCGGTGTTCGCGCCGCTGGAGAATTTGGGGCTGATCATCCTTGATGAGGAACATGATTCCTCCTACAAGCAAGGGGAGTCGCCGCGCTATCACGGGCGTGATGTCGCAATCATGCGCGGGTATCGCTGCGGGGCGACGGTGGTGCTGGGTTCCGCAACCCCCTCGCTGGAATCGGTTCACAACGTGGCTTCCGGAAAATACACACCGCTCACGCTTCCGGAGCGTGTTGAACAAGCCGAACTCCCTGAGATTCGAGTGCTGGATTTGCGCAACACTCCTCGGCTTCCGGGCAGTCCATTTCTCTCGGAACCCCTTTTGGCGGCGATGCAGGAACGCTTGCAACGCCGTGAGCAAACCATCCTCTTTCTCAACCGCCGGGGTTACGCGCCGCTCGTGCTGTGTCCGGATTGCCAACACACCCACACCTGCCCGCATTGCAGCCTCTCGCTGGTGTTGCACCAAGGAATCGGACGGTTGCGCTGCCACCAGTGCGAGTTCGCTCAGCCGCTGCCCTCTCGCTGTCCCGGATGCCGCACAGAACGCCCTCCAAAAATCATCGGCGTGGGCACCGAACAGGTCGAATCCGAGTTGAACCTACGCTTGCCGGATGCCCGAATTTTGCGCATGGACCGCGACACCCTGCACGGCAAGCACGCGCTTTCCCGGATGTACGAGCGCATCCGGCAACACGAGGTGGACCTCGTGATTGGCACCCAGTTGGTCACCAAGGGACACGACTTTCCGGAAGTCACGCTCGTTGGGGTGTTGCTTGCGGACCTTGGACTCAACCTCCCGGATTTCCGAGCGAGCGAGCGTACCTTCCAACTGCTCACACAGGTTTCCGGACGCGCCGGACGAGGGACCAAACCGGGTGAGGTGATCATCCAGTCTTACAATCCTCGGCATCACAGCGTCCTCTGCGCCCAAGCTCACGACCCCAGTGGTTTCCGCAAACTCGAACTCGCACGCCGTGACGAACTAAGACTCCCCCCCTTCCAACACCTTGCACTCGTGGTTTGTGCGAGTCCGGACGAACGACGGGCCACGCAATTGGCCGAGCAATTGGCCTCCCGACTTTCCGCATGCAACCCCAGCGTGCGCTGGAGCGGCCCAACGGAAGCCCCGTTCCGCAAGCTGCGGTCCCGCTACCGCGTCCAGCTTTTGCTGCGAGCCGTACAAGTAAGCCTCTTGCGCCAAGTCCTGAAGCGTTTGCTGGAACCGGAACTTTCCTTGCGCCGTAACGAACAGGTGATCGTGGACGTGGATCCCGTGGATTTGCTGTAAGTCCGAGCCATCATCAGACTTGAGGGTTCAAGCGAGTACGCTACGCTGGTGCCGTTTCGCATTGACGAACACATTTTGACAACCCCATCACCAGCAACTCCACATGCCCGACACGCAATTCTTCACCGATCATAACGCCCGCCATGTGTTTCACCCAATGGGGCATCCGGCAGAAATCCAGTCCAACCCTCCCCGTATCATCTGCAAGGGTGAGGGCGTGTTCATCGAGGACGAGCAGGGCAACCGTGTGGTGGACGCAGTGGGAGGTTTGTGGAATGTCAACCTCGGCTATTCTTGCGAGCCGATCAAACAGGCGATTGCCGAGCAATTAGCAGAACTGCCCTACTACTCGTCGTTCCGGGGCACGACCACTCCGGGCGTGATCGAGCTTTCGGAACGGCTCACGCAACTGCTTGCGCCTGAAAAAATGCGGCGGGCTTTCTTCACCTCCGGAGGTTCGGACAGCATCGAAACCGCCCTGCGCTTGGCACGGCAATACTGGAAGGTGCAGGGGCAGGGGGACCGCTACAAGTTCATGTCCTTCAAGAAGGGCTACCACGGCACCCATTTTGGCGGGGCGTCCATCAACGGAAGCGACCGCTTCCGGCGCGGATACGAGCCGATGCTGCCGGGTTGCATCCATGTACTCTTTCCCGCGCTTTACCGAAACCCACTGGGCGCAACTGATCCGGAAGCACTGGCCGAGCAGTGCCTCGCCCTGATCGAGGACGAGATCAAGTTCCAGAATGCAGACACGATTGCCGCCTTCATCGCCGAGCCGGTTTTGGGAGCCGGAGGAGTGTATCCGCCGCCGCCCAACCTCTGGCCGGGGCTGCGTGCCCTCTGCGACAAATACGACATCCTGCTGATTGCCGACGAGGTCATCACGGGCTTCGGGCGGGCAGGCGACTGGTTCGGCAGCCGCGTCTGGGGCGTGGCTCCAGACATCATCTGCCTCGCCAAGGCGATCACTTCCGGTTACTTCCCGCTGGGTGCGGTGATGCTCAACGAAAAGCTCGAAACCGCCTTCATGCAGGATCAAGAACAACTGGCGGCGATTTACCACGGCTACACCTACTCCGGACACCCTGTTGGTTGCGCCGCTGCGCTCACTGCGTTGGACGAAACCTTCAAGCTCGACCTGCCCGGAAATTCACTGGCACGGGGCGAACAGATCATGAATCGCCTGCAAGCCTTGCAAGACGAGGTGGAAATCATCGGAGAAGTCCGGGGTCGTGGCTTGATGGTCGGGATCGAACTCGTCTCGGACCGGGACGCCAAAACTCCGCTTTCCCCACAAATCGCCGGAGCCATCGGCAACGCCACCTTTGAGGCAGGAGTCTTCGTGCGGATTTCCGGGAACATCATCATCCTCTCCCCGCCGCTAATCCTGAGCGCATCCGAGGCGGATCAGATTTGTGATGCCTTGGAGGTTGGACTGAAATCGGTTTCCCTATAACCCATCGTGTCTTCCCGACTCGAACTCGGCCTGCGGGTGTTCGCACTGGTGGCGTCGGTCTCCTTGCTCACGCAGATTGATGCGCAGACAAAGTGGATCAAGCGCGTGGATTTGACGATGCAACCGCGTCTTTGACCGATCCTCGCATTGGTGTTGATGGTCGTGTCCGCACTGGCGATGTGCGTTGTTGGGTTCCGCAAACTGCGCAGCAATCAAGTGCAATCCGCACTCCCTGAACGCTCCCTGTTGCTGGAGTGGTGGCTACCGTTCGAATTCAGCCTTTGGTTCCTCGCATATGTTTATGTTGTTGGTCTCGCAGGTTATCTGTTGGCAACACTGGGCTTCATGCTCGTGCTGACCTACCGCGCAGGTTTCCGGGAAAAACGCTGGTTTGGCTGGGCCGTGGTCGTCGGCTTGACGGTGGTGCTGTCGTTCCGGACGGCACTTCAGGTGCGGTTGCCGAGTGGTCAGCTTTACGAGTTCCTGCCCCCGGGGTTCCGCAATTTCATGATCACTTATTTCTAGCGGCCTCCTGTGTTGGAACTTTTGTTGGAGGGTTTGCTGAACATCGCCCGCATGGATGTCGCGCTGGCGCTGGTGATTGGTGCCGTGGGTGGCGTCATCATCGGGGCAATTCCGGGAGTCGGCCCGGCAGTGGCGATTGCGATTCTGCTGCCCGCGACCTACAAGCTCGATCCCTGGTGGGGTTGACGCTGCTGCTTGGCATCTACGGTGCTTCGATGTACGGCGGGGCGATTCCGGCGATCCTCATCAACACCCCCGGAACTCCGGTCAACGCGCTGACGACCTACGATGGTTACAGCATGACCAAGCAGGGGCAGCCAAGGCGGGCGCTTTCGCTGGCGTACAGCGCAAGTTTTGTGGGGGGCATGATCAGCATTCTCGCACTGATCACCTTGGCTCCCAACCTTGCGGCTATCGCACCATACTTTGGCAGTCGAGAAATCTTCCTCGCCGCACTGCTCGGCCTTGTGCTGGTGATTGTGGCCCACCGCGACCATACGCTTGCTGCTGCCTTTTTGGTGGGGTTAGGAGTATTCTTCGCCACGGTCGGCATGGAACCCGTGCGGCTTTCAACGCGCTTCACCTTCGGAATCTCATGGTTGCGCGGGGGCTTCCATTTGATTCCGGTGGTTCTCGGACTCTTCGCCATCTCGCAAGCTTTCATTTTGTTGATTGGAAGCCCCGCCAAGCACAAGATGCCCAAGCTCACGGGCAGCCCCTTTGAGGGTTTGCTGGAGGTCTTCCGCATGAAGCGCGTGGCCGTGTCCTCCTCAGTGTTTGGAATCATCATGGGAATCATCCCCGGAGTCGGAGAATTCCTCGCGCAGTTCTTCTCGTACAACCTTGCGCAAAAACTCTCGAAAACTCCGGAGCAATTCGGAAAAGGCTCTCCGGAGGGCTTGATCGCCTCGGAAGCCGCGAACAACGCCGTGCCTGCCGCCGCGATGATTCCGCTGCTCGCGCTCGGCATTCCGGGAGAGGCGCTGACCGCGATGATGCTCTCGGTGTTCCGGGTTCACAACCTTGTTCCCGGACCCAAGCTTTTCCAAACTCAGTAAGATTTGGTCGTCAGCCTCTACCTCTGCCTCTTCATCACCAACCTGCTCATCCTCGCCTTTCTGCTGGTTTCGACCCCCTTGTTGATCCGGGTGATCCATGTTCCGGAGCGTTTTTTGGGGGTTTCCGTGCTGGCACTTTCGCTAGTCGGAGTTTACTCGATCCGCAACCAAGTCACCGATTGCTGGATCGCCACTGCGTTCGGACTGTTTGGTTATGTGCTGCGGCGCGTCGACTGGCCGCTGGTGCCGATCATCCTCGGCATCATCCTCGGTGAGATCATGGAGGAGAAATTCCGAGCCAGCCTTGCCCGCGTGGAAACCCCACTGGACTTTGTGACCCGACCCGCTGCCGCCACCATCGCCGCACTGATCGCCCTCGCCCTGCTCTCCCATCTGGTCGCGGAATTCCGCAGTTGGAAAGTACGGCGGAGTCTTGCTGCCGTGGAGCCGTAGCCTCCGGACGGTTAACAAAAAAAAGAACGGTGGCTCTTGACTCTACAAGTTAAGGGCGATAGAATTGCGCGTGTGCAAGTGTCTGTTCAAAAGCCAACGGGCCGTTGGTGCTCTCACGCTAGACGCTAAACCCATACGATAGGGTTGACCTTGGTCCACCCATTTTACTAACTCTTTCAAGGAGAAAACCATGAGCCTCTCTAGAAAAATCGGAATGTCGTTTGCTGCGATCCTGCTGGGATCGGCACTGGTCTTGGGCACAGCACAGGCCAAGGACATCCTCCTCTATGGCGGGAACCAGGACATTGACAACATTGATCCCGCCACGGGAGAGAATTACTCGATCAATGCCGCGCTCCGCAGCCTGTATGACGCCTTGTTCATTTACCGGGGCGAGAAGATCCAACCGCACTTGGTGGCAAGTTGGTCGGCAAGTGACGATGCCAAGGTCTGGACGTTCAATCTGAAAAAGAACGCCGTCTTCCATGATGGCAGCCCGGTGACTGCGGAGGCTGTGGTTTACAGCTACAATCGCATTCTGGAAATCTCCGGACCACCTGCATGGCGTTGGTCTGGAATTTCGGACAAGAACACCGCCAAGGCGCTTGGCTCTCACAAGGTGCAGTTTACCTTGACCAAGCCTTTTGCCCCGTTCATTGGCACCCTTCCGCAGTTGTTTGTGGTCAATCCAGCAATTGTTGAGGCAAATCGCGGGGACGACTTTGGGCAGAGCTATCTGAGACTGCATGAGGCGGGTTCCGGGCCGTTCACTCAGGGACGTTGGGAGATCGGCAACGTCTATGAGTTCAAGGCAACTAACAACTACTGGGCTGGCTGGACAGGCAAAGGCCACTTGGAGGGCTTCATGTGGATCATCCAGCGCGATGCGGCGACTCAGAAGAACTCCCTGCTTGCCGGGGAAACCCACATCGCCGACACACCGGCTGGCAGCGACAAGGCTGAAATCGCCAAGACTCCGGGTTTCCGGATCACGGAGGATGTGGGCTTTTTCACCAACACCCTGAAGATGAACAATCAGGGGAAGTACACCAGCAATCTGAACCTGCGCAAAGCCATTGCCCACGCAATGAACTACGATGCACTTCCGCAGGTGCTGGATGTCAAGGTGACGGTGTTGCCGGGTGCCACCCCCTCCAACTTCTTGGGCTACACGAAGGTCGCGGTTCCTACCTACGACCTCGACAAAGCCAAGCAATACCTCGCCAAAACTCCGTGGCCCAACGGTGGCATCACCTTGGACTACGTTTACGTCACGCAATTCCCGCGTGAAGAGATCCCCGGGTTGATACTGCTTGAAGGTTTGGCAAAGTTGAACATCACGCTCAACATGAAGCCCATGCTATGGCCGGACATGGTCGCGAGTTGTGGGTCTCCTGAAACCGGACCGGATCTCATCAACATCTACACCCTCCCGCCATACCTCGATCCTGATGCCCACCTCTACAACCAATACCACTCTGGCCAGTGGGGAAGCTTCAACTCGTGCAGTTTCTACAAACACGCCGAGGTAGATGCCAAGCTGGACCAGGCCCGTGTCATTGGGGACATCGACCAGCGGTTGGCACTTTATGCGGATGTGCAGAGGCAACTTGCCGCTGATCAGCCTTCGGTTTGGATGTACACCGAGGACAGCCTGATGGGCTTCAGCCAGTGTGTGAAAGGCTATCTCTATTCCCCGATGTATCCGATCACAGTTCTCTTCCAAGACCTCTGGATGGAGAACTGCAACTAACACCCTGACCGTCTCTGGTGGGGCGTGTTCTGCGCCCCACACGCCTTTACCAAACTACCAGCCGACAACCTCTGTTCGGCTTTTAAGCCTTCAACATGCACCTCCAACTGGGTTATTTTGTCAAACGGTTGCTGCTGCTGGTGCCACTGCTGGTTGGGCTTTCCCTGCTCACCTTCAGTATCGCACGAGTGGTTCCCGGTGATCCGGTGGGGCTTGCTGCTGGCCCGCAAGCAACTCCGGAGATCAAGGAAAAGCTTCGGCAGGCATTCGGCCTCGACCAACCCCTGCCCCTCCAATACTTCAACTACGTTGCCGGGTTATTCCAAGGCGATTGGGGGGAGTCCCTCTATTCGCGTCGGTCGGTTGCCAATGATCTGAAAACCTACTTCCCGGCAACCTTGGAACTGACGCTTGCTGCGATCTTGTTCGCCTCGGTGTTGGGAACCGTCTTGGGCGTGTTCGCGGCGTTGTACCGAGACCAGTTGCCGGATCATCTGTCGCGGATTGGGGTTCTCTTTTTCGTCAGCTTCCCCCAGTTCTGGTTGGCCATGATCTTCCAACTCGTTTTCGGGTTGCTGCTGCGCTGGTTTCCGATCGGCAAGCGTTTCGACATTCTGACTCCCCCTCCGGAAACCATCACGGGACTCTACACCCTCGACAGTTTGTTGGTTTGGGATTTTCAGGCATTTCAGGTCGCGGTGGGACACCTCTTCATTCCGGCCTTGGTGCTGTCGTTTGGGGCACTGGCCAGCATCACCCGGATCACCCGCGCCAACATGCTGGAAGCGCTGGACAAGGATTATGTGCGGATGGAGCGGGCGCTTGGACTTCCGGAACACCTGATCATCTTCAAGTATGTGCTACGCAACGCCTTCATCGCCACACTGACGGTGATCACCTTAGAATTCGGTTGGCTGATGGCCGGAGCGGTGTTGGTCGAAACTATCTTTGATTGGCCGGGGCTCGGACTCTATGCGGTGGAATCTTCGCTGCGGTTGGACTTCCAGCCGATCATGGGCATCACCATCATTTATGGGATGGTCTTCAGCCTCGTCAACATTTTCACGGATCTGGCCTACGGGCTGTTGGACCCTCGCATTCGCTATGACTGAAACAAGCTCACTGACTCCGGATTACGAGGAGCAAGCACGTTCGGCACGTTGGGAACATTTTCGTCGGAGCGTTTACCGTTTTCGCCGCAACGGACTCTCGATGCTTGGTTTGGGGATTCTTGCGGTGGTGGTGATCCTCGCGATTGGGGCTCCGTTCATTGTGCCCTATCCGGAAGACGCCACGGGAACCACGCACGTTCTTGAACGCCTCAAGCCTCCGAGTGCCAAACACTATTTTGGAACTGACAAGGTGGGACGTGACGTTTACAGCCGTGTGCTGATGGGAACCGGGCTCGCCCTGCAAGTCGGCATCGTCATCATTGTCTTGGCGACCACGATTGGCGTGACCTTGGGAGCGGTTGCGGGGTACTTTGGTCGCTGGGTGGATGAAATCATTATGCGTGTCACCGACATCTTCTTGACCGTGCCTGCGCTGATTCTGGCCATTGCGATCACGGCAGCGCTAGGCAAGGGCATCACCAACGTGATGATCGGCATCTCGCTGGTCTGGTGGCCCGGATTCGCACGTCTCACCCGCAGTTTGGTGTTGAGCCTCAAGCAGGAAGCCTTCGTGGAAGCGGCCAACGGTATCGGCGCCAGCCACGCTCGGATTTTATTCCGGCACATCCTTCCAAACGCACTCTCGCCCATCATCGTGAAGATGAGCACGGATTTCGGTTTTGCCGTGCTCACGGCAGCGGCACTTGGTTTCATCGGACTCGGCGCACAGCCGCCAACGCCTGAATGGGGAGCGATGATCAATGACGGGCGGGGCTATTTCCCCGGCAAATGGTGGATTGCCACCTTTCCGGGAATCGCCATCTTCATCGTGGTGTTCAGTTGGAATCTCTTGGGGGATGGTCTCCGAGACATCCTCGACCCACGCTCAAGACGCTGAAGCAAATTTTGGGAATGCTGCTCGATATTCGCAACCTGCATCTTGAATTCCAGACCTTCGACGGGACATCGAAAATCCTGGTCGGGGTCAACCTCCAGCTTCAGCGAGGTGACATTCTGGCCTTGGTGGGAGAAACGGGCTGCGGAAAATCCATGACAGCCCTCAGTATTCCGCGTTTGATTTCCATGCCTCCGGGCAAGATCACGCAGGGGCAGGTGCTGTTTGAGGGAGAAGACCTTTTGCAGAAACCCCGTTCAGAAATGCGGAAGTTCCGTGCCAAGCACTTGGGCATGATCTTCCAAGACCCAACCACAAACCTCAACCCCCTCTTCACGATCCGGGAGCAGCTTGTGGATGCGGTTCTTTACCAGTGCCATGCGGCAGATAAAGTCTCTGGACGCTGGAAAAATTTCCTGCCCTCGGCGCGGCAACTGCGTCAAGACGCTCATGCCCGTGCGGTCGAGTTGATGCAGTTGGTCGGCATTCCGGACGGCAAACGACGGCTGGAAGACTACCCGCATCAGTTCTCTGGTGGAATGCGGCAGCGCGTCTTGATTGCCATGGCTCTTGCCGGGAGTCCAGACCTTTTGATTGCCGATGAACCGACCACCGCACTTGATGTCACCATCCAAGCACAAATCCTGCGTTTGATGGCTGATTTGGTGAAGCGGTTGGGACTTTCTGTCTTGCTGATCACCCACAATCTGGGTGTGGTTGCCAAGACCTGTGAAAAGGCAGCGGTGATGTATGCGGGGCGTGTGGTGGAGCAGGCACCTGTCCGGGAATTGTTTCTCAATCCCAAGCACCCCTACACTCAAGGCTTGCTGCAGGCGGTGCCCACCAAACACACCAACCGGGGCGAGCTTGCGGGCATTCCCGGTTCGCTCCCCGATCTTGCCAACCCACCCTCCGGATGCCGGTTCCACCCGCGTTGTCCGCACGCCACCGAGATTTGTCGGCAGCAAGTTCCACCCACTATCACCGTTGGCCCAGAGCATTCCACGAGTTGCCACCTTTATCCGGAAGCGACATGAGCGCCACGACCCCACTGCTTGAGGTCCGCAACCTGAAGATGCACTTTGCTTCCCGGCAGGGACTGCTGCGCCGTGAGGTCAGCCAGGTCAAGGCCATTGACGATGTGAGCTTCTCCCTTGAGGCGGGCAAAACCTTGGGGCTGGTTGGGGAATCCGGCTCCGGAAAAACCACGATTGGCAAATGCGTGGTGCGCCTGCTGGAACCAACCGAGGGGGAGATTCTGTTTGAGGGAAACAACATCGCCCATCTGTCGCGCAAGGAAATGCAGAGCAAGCGGGCCGAGGTCCAAATGATCTACCAGTCTCCTGCCGCCTCGCTCAACAGCCGCATGACGATTGGACAGATCGTCTCCGAACCGCTCTGGATCCACGAGGGCTTGCGGACCCATGAGGCCAGACACCGAGTCCTCGAACTGTTGCACACCGTGGGACTCAAGGAGGAACACTACCATCGCTATCCCCACGAGTTCAGCGGGGGTCAACAGCAACGGGTGGGGATTGCGCGGGCCTTGGCCCTCAAGCCGAAGCTGCTGGTGCTGGACGAACCGACTTCGGCGCTTGATGTGTCAGTGCAGGCGCAGGTGTTGAACCTGCTGCAAGCGTTGCAGGATCAGTTTCAACTCACCTACTTGTTCATTTCACACGATCTTGGGGTCGTTAGGTATGTCTGCGATCAGGTGGCGCTGCTCTACCTTGGGAAGCTCGTTGAGGTCGCCGATGTCGAGGCCGTGTTCGAGAACCCCAAGCACCCCTACACCCAAGCACTCATTTCTGCAATTCCGGAACCGGACCCCGGCGACGAACGCGAGCAGATTCTTCTCAAAGGAGAAACCGCTGCTGCGAAGCCAGAGCGGGGTTGTGCCTTTGCGCCTCGGTGTCCTGCCGCCAAGCTTGACCAGTGTGCCCGCGTCGAGCCACTGCTGGTTGAGGTCGAAGGCGGGCACCAAGTCGCCTGCCACCTGTTTTCGGAAACAGAGAGGCGCTAAAGCGGTCGTTCTTCGATGGGGGTGAATTCGATGTCGTAGCCGAAATATTGCGGTCCCACCAACTTCAAGCCCTCGGAGGTACGCCACTTGGGGTCGCTGGGAATGCCCAAGCCTACCACCCGGAGGCCAAAGCGCAGCGATTCAGTGGTGACGGGTTCGCCCGTGTCAATGTCCAGCAGAGTGATCAGGTCCGGAGTGGAGACGATGGCTTCTGCGTCCCTGCGTGCAATCAGAAACTCGTTTTGAAAATCGATTTCGAAGGTGTGCGCGGAGTAGCGATCAATCCCTTTGAGGGTGGCGGTTCCTCGTGCAAATCCGCCTTCTGTCCGTCGTTCCACATCGGTCACTTTTGCTTCAAACAACTCAAAGGCTCCAAGCAAAGTACGAAGGGCTTCCACGGGATTGCGATTGTCTAGACGCGCTTTCCGGAGGGTTTCTCCGATTTTCTTGCAAAGACTGATCGTGCCGCGGATAAGCGACTGCTTGGCGGTCGCACCATTCATTGAATACAGGGCAATCAACGCGGAGCCGCCCATCTCAACAGTGGCCGAGCGTGCCAGCCGTTCCGTCCACTTGTTGTCCACGGTGTCCAGCAACACGGAGTTTCCCTTGTCATCGCTCATCACCATCGGAGTCGCCGAAATTCCGTGCATGGTGAAGGACACCATTTGCAGTTCCGGATAGGCGCGACCCATGCCGTCGCCGTCCACCAACGGGAGGCCCATTTCTGCCGCAACGATAAAGGGGGTGGTTGAGTTCAAGCCTCCGCATTCCGCGCACATCACCGCAGTGATCGGCTGGCCCATGAACTCTCCGAGCTTGGTGTAGGCCGTCACAATTTCATCCCCCCGTGGCAACTTCTCCAGCATCACCGTGGGAGCCCCCATCATGGCGGCGCAGGCCACTAGGTCATCATCATTGAGTTCATCCACGTCGATCAGTGCGACGGGAGCGTTTTTCCGGATGGACTGCATGGCCATCAGCTTGCCGATATAGGGATCCCCGCCGCCACCGGTTCCCATCACGGCTCCACCCACCGCAACATCATGCATTTGTTCCGCAGTAATCGTTTCCATCTGTCTTCCTCTCAATTGGCAAGGGGTTGGTAGTTTACGTCCGCATAACCGAAAGCCTTGGGGCCAACCACCTTGAGCGCGGCCTCCGTCCTCAGCAAGCGGTGGCAGGGAAAGGCCATCACGGCCACGCGCATTCCGTAGCGCAACACCTCGGTCGTGATCGGCTCACCCGAATCCACATTCAGCACGATGATCAAATCCGGAACGGAAACCGTCACCGTCCCGTTGCAGCGCAGGATCAGGTTTTCGTTCTGAATGTCGATTTCTGCCAAATCGTTGGGATTTTCCAAACTCTCCAGCTTGACCCTTCCGACCGCAAAGCCCCCCTTGAGTTCGCGGCGCACGTCGGTGATCTTTCCCCGGAACTGCAATTGCCCACCCGCTTCGGTTTGGATCGCGTCCAGAGGATTGCGGTTTTCCTCATTCGCCAAACGGACACAGCGTCCCAAGTTGGTTGCTTGCGTGAGGGTCTCCGGAATCGCATAGCGTTTGATGAAATCTCCCCGCATCGGTGGATCGGCAAATCCGGCGGCAGCCCCCATGTCCACGGCAATGGTGCGGGCAAAACGCTCCAGCCAGTACATGTCCTGCACCTTCCGGAAGACCACAACATTACCCTTCTCGTCGGCAATCGCCGCAGGCTGAGGTGAATGACCGTAGATGAAAAAGGTCATCATTTGAATTTCAGGAAACGCTCGGCCCATGCCGTCACCATCCACCACCGGAATTCCGGCTTGTGCGGCAGTGATCAAGGGTTCCATGCTGTTGGAACCACCGATTTCGGCAGGAATCAGAGCAGAAATCGTCTTGCCGGTTTCTTGCTCAATCGCCTTCAGTGCCTGAAAACACTCGTCGCCCCGCTCGAGCTTCTCGATTCCCACCACCGGGGCACCGATACCACCGACACTGACCACAAGATCATCATCTCCCAATGCTTCCAGTGGAATGATCTCAATGTCCTTGCCTTGGCGCAGCAGTTCCCGGACTCGCAGTTTGCCGATGTAGGGGTTGCCTCCGCCGCCCGTGCCCAGAATCGCAGCACCGACCGCTAAATCATCAAGCTGTTGCTCGTCCAGTTTACGAGAGGCCATCTAAATCCCCCACGGCTTTGACACGAACTCGGGTGGCGTTGCCCGGAAGGTAGGCCAGCGGCACATCTTCGACATCAACAATTTCCACCGTGTCTCGTTTCGCTCCGGCTTCGACGGCTTTTTCAATCGCCTCGGCCTTAGCTTCGTTCAAGACATTGTCACGGGTTTGCTCGGTCAGAGCATAGACCCGATCAATTTCTCCGCTGATCTGGGCAATGGCCGCTCCCACGGCATTAGCAACGGCATGGTTTTCTGGACGCTTGACCGGCAAGTCACCGATCTGATCCTTCACCAAGATGCTGCCCCCGCCCACGACAATGACTGGAATGGGTTCCGGAGAAAGCCGCATACGCTCGACAACGACTGAAAGCATTTCCTGCATTCGTGAAACTGATGCCTCGATCAATTCCGTGGGCAGTCCGGAAACTTTGCTGGCGTCGCCAAAATCCGCCATGCCTGCGGCAATCGCGATGTCCGACGCGGTCAGGGTGCTGCCTCCAAAAATCAGGGCGTCTTCCGTGAGGCGGTAGCCTACGCTTTGCGGGCCGACCTGAATATCGCTGGCGGTTCCCAGCACATGCGAACCGCCACCCAAACCGATACTGAAGACATCCGGCATCCGAAAATTGGTGCGCACCCCGCCGATCTCAACGGCCACCCCGGCTTGGCGCGGAAAGCCTTTTTGCAAGGCCCCGACATCCGTGGTTGTGCCGCCGATGTCAATGACGACCGCATCCTTGAGTCCAGACAGGAAGGCTGCCCCGCGCATGGAGTTGGTGGAACCGCTGGCGAAGGTCAGCACCGGAAACCTGCGGGCGAGTGCTTCGCTCATCAAGGTGCCGTCATTTTGAGTCAGGTAAAACGCTGCCGATAAGCCCGCTTCCGAAAGCGCTTCCTTAAACGCGGTGATGGTGGAATCGCTCAAATCCCGCAAACAGGCGTTCATGATCGTTGCGTTTTCACGCTCCAAGAGACCGACCCGCCCAATATCGCTGGAAAGGGAAAAATGTGCCTCCGGCAATTCCTTTTCGAGGATGGCTTTGGCCTCTTGTTCCATTTCGGTGTTGACCGGACTGAAGACTGCCGAGATCGCCACGGCCTTGATGCCCTTTGCTGCGATGTCTCCGGCAATGCGCTTGAGTTCGTCCACATCGATTTCCGAGATTTTTCGTCCGTCAAACTCGTGTCCTCCGTGGGCCAGCGCGTAGTGATTGCCGACCAAGTCTCGCAAATCCTCCGGCCAGTCCACCATGGGCACCAGCGAGGCGGTCGCTGGCAGCCCAAGCCGTACCGCTGCTGTTTGTGCCAAGTGGCGACGCTGCACGACGGCGTTCGTAAAATGCGTGGTGCCAATCATCACGGCGTCCACAGTTCCACGATCCACCCCGGAGCTTTGTAACACTGTGTTGAGGGCATTCCGAACCCCGGACATCACGTCTGCGGTGGTGGGAGTCTTACAGGACTCCAGAACCTTGGAGTCTTCCATGAGCACGGCATCCGTGTTGGTGCCTCCCACATCCACGCCTATTCTGAACATCGCGTCCTTTTCCTGTTGAAGTTGTACGAATCAGGTTTTGTGGATGGGCCAAGGTCACTTGTACCAGCACAGATTTTCCTGATCCCGATAAGGCATACCTATACCGGATTTCGGCAGCGAAAAAAAGCACAAAACATCGAAACCGACAAAAAGACGCAGTGGTGGCGTTGTGACGACTGGAAGAGTGGAGGGTCAGGAGTTGCGGAGGAATTCGTTGAAATCGCGGTAGAGTTCACGGTCGGCAAGCCACTGGTGCAGGGCATTCATCACCTCCTTGCGCAGGGCGGTTTCCCGGATGTTGAGGTCCGGTTTCTTGTCGAGGACGTTGAAGCTGGCCGATTCCTGCTTCCATTTCAGCGTTTCTTCATGCATTTTGGAAAGGGGATTTCCTGCTGCACGGATTTCAAAAGCACCCAGTGACAACACAAAATTGTCGTAAATCCGCACCACTCGATTGGGGGGAATGTCCTTGAAATTGAGGAGGTTGCCCAGTTTGTTGAGGCGACGACTGGAGTAGCTGTCGTGGACTTGGAGATTGTGGCGTCCGTGGTAGTCTTCGACGAGCAGACGACGCTCCCCGGATTCCGGATGGGTGAAAACGCGAGTGATCAACAAATGACCGGTGAGGACTTTCATCGCAAACGACGGGTTTTTATTTCAGTGTAATTCACAACAGGTGGGAGTCTACCAGTGCTTCGTGGACTTGGGGATCCTTGCGGGCCAAGGAACGCATCACGATCAGGAGGCGTTGCAACTCGTCCCACATGCGCTGTTCGCGTTCCTCACGGCGGCGGCGTAGCCACTCTGCAATGAACGGCCCGGCCAGCACACCCATGATCAGAATGCCCAAAATCGTCTGGATAAACTCAAAGCGCCCGTTCACCTGCTCAAAGCGCTTATCAACTTGCTCAAAACGCAGGACCGTCTCTTTGCGGAACTGGTTCATTTCCATTCGGAGTTGCTTCATGTCCACCCGAATCTCCTTGATTTCGGCAAGGATGACCTCAAAGCGGTCTTGGGCGTGAAGTGGCGCCGCCGCAAAGCAACCAGTAGCAGGATGGCGAACAACCCTCGTTGCATCGTCGTTTTCTTCATGGACTCCCGAATTTTGAGGTTTGCGGTGTTGCCTAGTCGCGCTTGCCCGGAACGTGCTTAACTTCCAACACTTTAGCATGTCTTTTTTAACGATGCTTTGCAACTCTCGAGAGTCCCATGCGCTACCCTGTGGTTTTTTTTGACGCTGACGACACCCTTTTTGATTTCGAAAAAACGAAGCAAGTGGCGCTGGACGCCCTTTTTGTGGAAGCAGGATTCCCTCGTTCGGAAGCCCTGACGGCAACCTACGAACGCATCAACCAGCAACTCTGGCAGGAACTTGAGCAGGGGCGGGTGGCTCCAGCCACTCTGAAGGTGGAGCGTTTTGCAAGGTTTTGCACAGCAACCGGGCTGGCAGGCGATCCGGAGTGGCTCAGCACGCGCTACCTTCAGCGCCTTTCACAAGGAACGGACTTGCTGCCGGGAGCCGAGCAATTGGTGCAGACGCTCCACGGGAGCGTGCGCTTGGCACTGATCACCAACGGACTCCAAGCGGTTCAGCGTCCGCGTTTTGCTCAATCACCGCTTTGCAAATGCTTCGAGGTGATCGTGGTCTCAGAAGAAGTGGGAATCGCCAAACCGAACCCGGAGATCTTCCGGATCACTTGGGAGCAGATGGGGTGCCCAGAGCTTTCCGGAATCCTGATGGTCGGTGACAGTTTGGCTTCCGACATCCAAGGTGGTGTCAACTTCGGAATTGCCACTTGCTGGTACAACCCCAATCAACTCCCGCTACCTGCGGAACCTCGGATTGATCACAACCTCACAGACCTTACAAAATTTCCGGAGTTGGTGTTGGACCGTTCTGTCTGATCGGCTCGGTTGCCTCTGAACCCTCCCGTCAAGAGAACTGGGGGCTCCGGAAAATATCGCTCGCACTGCACCCCTTGTCCTTCTATGATGACGGCTTTCCCAATTCACGGGAATGCGAATTTTGGCGCTGACCCACACCCAACCAAAGGAGATCTGCAAATGAGTGAATGCCCGCTTTGCGACGCTGAAATCACACTGGACACGGACACGGTCATGGGGGAACTTCTGGAATGTCCGGACTGCGGGACCGAACTGGAAGTCACCGGACTTGATCCTCTTAAACTGACGGAAGCTCCGGAAACTGAAGAGGACTGGGGCGAATGAAAATCGGCTTCCTGCATTCCCTGATCCGCAAAGAAGAAAAACTCCTGATCGAAGCCTTCAAGCAACGCGGGGTTGAACTGGTGATGCTTGATGATCGCAAGCTGATCTTTGATCTCGAATCCACTTTAGAAGTGGATGTGGTGCTGGAGCGCTGCATCAACCACTCGCGTGCCATGCACGGCTTGCGCTTGCTGGAAAGCAGTGGTATTCGCTGCATCAACACCTCCGAGGTCTCGCGGGTTTGCGGCGACAAGATGCTCTCCTCGCTGGCTCTCAAGGAAGCAGGAGTGCCTCAGCCGCCGCTGCGCATTGCGTTCACCGAGAAATCGGCCTTGGTGGCCATCGAGGAGTTGGGCTACCCCGTGGTTCTCAAACCTGCTGTGGGGTCGTGGGGACGGTTGCTGTCCAAGGTGAACGACCGCGAAGCCGCAGAGTCGCTGCTTGAACACAAAGCCATTTTGGGAAGCTACCACCACTCTATCTTTTACATCCAGAAATATGTGGAAAAGCAAGGGCGGGACATCCGCAGTTTTGTGGTGGGAGACGAATGCATCGCCGCCATTTACCGGACCTCTCCCCACTGGATCACCAACACAGCGCGTGGTGCGGTTGCCAGTGGATGCCCCGTGACCGATGAGATCCGCACGGTTTCGCTGGCGGCGGCCAACGCAGTTGGTGGGGGGGTTCTGGCGGTGGATTTGTTTGAAACCGCGGACGGCGTGTTGGTGAACGAAGTCAACTACACGATGGAATTCCGCAACAGCATTGAAACCACCGGAGTGAACATTCCTGCACACATGGTGGACTACGTTCTGGAGAACACGCCATGATCCGGGTTTCCATTGTCGGGGGTTCCGGTTACACCGGAGGCGAGTTGCTGCGGTTGTTGCTGTTTCATCCGGAATGCGAAGTCCAGCAGATCACCTCGGAACGTTTTTCCGGGAAATTCGTCCACAACGCCCACCCCAATCTGCGCGGGGCGACCCGCCTGAAATACTGCGCCGTCAACGAGCTGGAACCGTGCGATCTGCTGTTCCTCTGCCTGCCGCATGGCCGGACCATGACGGCGGTGGATCGCTTTGAGAAACTGGCACCACGGCTGATTGACCTGAGCGCGGATTTCCGGCTGACCGACCCGAAACAGCACCAGCGCTGGTACGGCACCGAACACACACGGCCTGACCTGTTGGGGGCTTTTGCCTACGGGATTCCGGAAATCAACCGAGAGGCAATCCAGTCGGCGACTCGCGTTGCCTGTGCGGGTTGCAACGCCACGGTCAGCACACTGGCGGTGCGACCGTTCACGCGACGCGACTTGGTGGAATCCATTGTGATCGAGGTCAAGGCCGGGTCCAGCGAAGGAGGTAATGCGTCCAGCGGCGCCAGCCACCATCCGGAACGCAGCGGCGCGGTGCGCTCCTACTGTCCCACCGGGCATCGGCATGTCGGGGAGTTGCAGCAGTCGCTAGGTGAGGTGCCGATCCACTTTTCCGCGACCTCGATTGAAATGGTGCGGGGCATCCTTGCCACCTGTCATGTGTTTCTGAAGAAACCGCTGGAAGAGAAAGCGGTGTGGAAAATCTTCCGGGAGGACTACCGGGACGAGCCGTTTGTGCGCCTCGTCAAGGAGCGCAGCGGCATCCACCGCTACCCGGACCCCAAGCTGCTGGCAGGCACAAACTACTGCGACATCGGCTTTGAACGTGATCCGCACTCCAACCGACTGGTGGTGCTGAGCGCCATTGATAACCTGATGAAGGGAGCGGCGGGGCAGGCCGTGCAGTGCCTCAATCTCATGTACAGTTTTGACGAAACCTTCGGGCTGACGTTTCCCGGCCTGCACCCAATCTGATGCACCCATGTGCCGCATCCTCTGGGTTCGCGCCGAGCGTCCGTTTCAAATGGCCGCACATCTGGAACGGTTTGCGGACGTATCCAAGAACAGTTCCGAATATCAGGGACACGGTTGGGGGTGCGCTTGGCTGGACGGCGGCGAGTGGCGCCTTCACCACAACCTCCAACCCGTTTGGGACGAGGACTTTTCGCAGTTTGGCGCCACGACGCTGTTGCTGGCTCACGCGCGCAGCGCGTTCAGGGACGAGGGCATCCGGGTGGAGAACAACATGCCGTTCTGCGACGGCAAACGCGTGTTTATTTTCAATGGAGAGCTGCAAGGTGTGCGGATCAAGGAGGAGGGCCGCATTGGGGCGGAAAAGATTTTCAACTACATCAAACGTTTCGATCACCACAACCTCCAATCCGGATTGGAAAAAAGCGTCAAAGTGATCGAAAAAAGAACCCGCTACATCCGTGCCATGAACTTGATCCTTGCCAGCCGTGAATCCTCCGAATTGGCCACGCTTTACAACGAAAGGCCCGACTACTTCCAGATGCACCGAATTGAGCGCAATGGAGTTGCGATGGTCTGCTCCGCTCCCTATCCGGGAGAAGATGACTGGCAACCGATCCGCAACCACACCATCCAAACCCTCTGAAGCGAACCCCCTTCATGCACCTCATCAAAGTCGGCGGCGGAGCCGAAATCAACCTCTCCGGAATCGTTGCCGATCTCGCCGAACTGGACACGCCCTTTGTGGTGGTGCTGGGCGCGAACGCCTTGCGGGACGAAATAGGGCAGAAGCTGGGGCTGGAAAAGCAGGAACTGACCTCGGTTTCCGGCTACAAAAGCGTCTATTCCGACGAATCTGCGATTGACTTGATCATGATGGCCTATGCGGGTCTGCGCAACCGTCGATTTGTCGAACTCTGCCAGCGGCACGGGATCAACGCCGTGGGCCTGACCGGCCTCGACGGACGCATGGTTCAAGGCCAGCGGAACCGGGGGATTCGGGTCCGGGAAGGCGGCAAGACGTTGTTGAAACATGATTTTTCCGGGAAACCCAAGTCCGCCAACACGGACTTGCTCAGGCTGCTACTGGAGCAGGGCTATCGTCCTGTCCTCAGTATCCCCATCGTGGACGAGCAGGGCTTTGCCATCAACTCCGAGAACGACGACATCATCAATGTCTTGCAGAAAAGCCTTCATGCCGAAAAAATCCTTCAGTTGATCGAGGCTCCCGGGTTTCTCGACCAGCGGGACGATCCGGAAAGCGTGGTGCGGCAGATGACGCAGCACGAACTGGAGGCGCGGGAAAACCAAGTGGAGGGCCGCATGAAACGCAAAATGCTGGCGCTGCGCCGCTTGTTCGATGCCGGAGCAGCAGAAGTCGTGATTGCGGATGGACGAAACGAACACCCCGTGCGGGATGCACTTGCCGGTCAAGGAACCACCATCCAATGAACATTCAGGAACGAGAAGAACGCCACGCTCTGGAGGTTTACCCTCGGCGAGGGGTCAGCATTGTGCGTGGAGCAGGAGCCACGCTCTGGGATGATCAGGGGAACGCATACCTTGACTGCGCCTCCGGAGTCGGGGTGGCCAGTGTTGGACACGCCAACCCGGCAGTTGCCCAAGCCTTGGCCGAGCAGGCACAAACGCTGGTGACCTGTCCGGGCATCTTCTTCAACGACCAGCGCGGACAACTGATGGAAACGCTGGTCGGCCTTGCTCCGGACGGCTTGAACCGCGTCTTCCTCTGCAACTCCGGAACAGAAAGCACAGAAGCCGCCCTCAAGTTTGCCCGCAAAACCACAGGCCGCAGCGGGGTGGTGGCGGCCATGCGCGGATTCCACGGACGCACGCTGGGTGCCCTCAGTGCCACTTTCAAGTACCGCGATGCCTTCGAACCGCTGCTGTCCGGATGTCAGTTCGTTCCCCTCAACAAGCTCGAAAAGCTGGACGCAGCCATCACGGAGGACACGGCGGCGGTGTTGCTGGAACCCATTCAAGGCGAAGGCGGGGTGCGGCCTGCGCATGTCGAGTTCCTCTCTGCCGCACGGCAGTTGTGTGATGAACGCGGGGCGATGCTGGTCATTGACGAAGTGCAAACCGGGTTTTGCCGAACCGGAACCTTCTTCGCTTGCGAAGCCCTCAACCTTGTTCCGGACTTGCTGTGTCTCGCCAAGGGCATCGCCGGAGGCGTGCCGATGGGGGCGGTGCTCTGCTCGGATAAGATTGATGTGACCGTTGGGGTCCACGGCTCCACCTTTGGCGGCAATCCCCTGGCCTGTGCGGCGGCACTGGCGGCCATCGGCTTCATGCAGGAAAACGATCTGGCTGCACAAGCCCGGAGCAAGGGGGATTACTTCACACGCCACTTTGAAGCGAAGCGGCCAGAGCGGGTGCGAGAGGTGCGGCAGTTTGGCCTGATGATCGGCATTGAACTCAAGGAAAAGGCCACCCCTTACTTGCAGGCGTTGCTCGCCCAAGGCGTGATCGCGCTTCCCGCAGGTCCAACCGTCATTCGGCTACTCCCTCCACTGGTCATCTCGGAATCCGAACTCGACACGGTCGTCACCGCCTTGCACACCGCACTTGCAAACTGAACCCGCATCCCAAAAATCGGCTGGGCTGGGCGCGGCCAATCTCGCGTTGCTGGTCGTGCTGGCACTGGGCTGGGGCGCGAACTGGCCAATCCTCAAGATCGGCATCACCGAAGTGTCCCCGTGGGTGTTCCGGTCGCTGACCTTTCTTCCTTCGGGAATGCTCTTGCTGGCCCTTGCCCGTCTCAACGGCCACCCACTCGCCGTCCCCCGCCCCTTTTGGCCTCCACTGCTGGTGGCCTCGACCCTCAACATCACGCTCTGGGGAATGCTGGTGCTGTACGGGCTTTCCTTCATGACCGGAGGCCGCGCCGCCATCCTCGCCTTCACCATGCCGGTTTGGGCCAGCCTCTTTTATGCGCTCTTGGTGAAAAAACTACCAAGCCGTCAGGTGGTCTATGCCCTGATTGCAGGAACCACGGGAGTGTTGCTGCTCTGGTTGGGAGATCCGGAAACGCAGGCCCGGAATGCGTGGGGGCCGCTCTTGGTGATTGTTGGCGGAGCTATGTGGGGGGCCGGGTCGGCCTATGTCAAACACACAGGATTCCCGGTTCCCACCTTGGTGCTCACAGGATGGATGCAACTGCTGGGGACGATTCCGGTTGCGCTCATAGCCCTGCTGTGGGACTGGCAAAATATCGGAACTCCGGGCTGGCCGCAGTACTTCTCCCTGTTTTATAACATCGTGGTCGCCGGGGCGATCATGTACTGGATTTACTTCACCCTGCTCAAGCGACTCACGGTCGCCATGTCCACCATCGCCATGTTGGCGGTTCCGGTGGTCGCCGTGATCTCCGATGCTTTCTGGCTCTGGAAATTCCCCCTCTGGATCGACCTCGGCGCACTTGGGCTGATTGGAGTCGCTGTGGCGCTGGCCCTCAACAAACCTGCTTAGAACGCTTCAGACGACACCTCATACGCTTTGGCAAGCCGCAAACGCCCCCGTTCTTAGTGCTGTGACTGGATCAGAAAGTTACAGTTCCGGGGTTCAGGATCCGGTGGTGAAAGAAAACTCATAATCGGAACTCATCTGAGTTCCGGAGCCGTCACTGGCGTCTTTGAGCTTACGGCTTCCATCCAAGCTTTCTTTCAAGACTTTGACCTTGTAGGTGGTGTTTGAATCCAGAGCTGACTTCAGGTCAATTGTAATGGAACTGCTGCCTATAGTCCCGTTGGCATACAAACAGTTTGAATAACTATCCTTGGAAATAAGGATTGGCAGATCTTTAATGCTGGATGAACTGTTACAAGTCACAAATGAATCGGAGCCTACCGTCCAACTAGTTAGCCAGGCGTTACTACTATTAATAAAATAAATGGATTTGTTGAAGTTAACAACAATGCTTGCCGTGCGACTCACGGAGGTCGAACCATTGTCTGGAGTGGTAGACGAAACCGCCAAAGCGGTCGTGGTGGAACCAGCGTCTTCAATGGATTTGGAATCCAAACCACTGCTATCCAGTTTTTGCTGGCCACAGCTACCAATCAGCAGCAGTGCCAACCCCAAGATACATAATCTTAAAACTGCCATTGCCATTTCAAATTGAACCCACGTGGAGCTTGAGGAGAGGAGAATGCAAGCACACGCGGGGAAAACCGGCTCGCCATGGTGTCCGGAGACTCACTGAACCAGAGGTAGGCTTCCACCCCCAAAGCCAGCAGGGTGATCGTATCCCAGAGCTGCACTTGGCTCTTGTAGGATTTCATCTTGGATTGGTTGCTCTGGTACTTACTTTTGGTCGCGGCGCTGGAACTGCTGGCGTAGCTGTCGGCAAGCTCCTGATTTTTTGAGGCAAGGGCATTGAACTGATTGGCGTTGCTCAGTGATTGCAGCAGGGCCACGCCTGCGATTCCCAGAGTGACGTAGTGCCAAGTCATGTCCCGTTCACTTGCAACCACGGTTTCCGATGGGGCCTCGTCGGGTACCTCAACCGTGGGCGGAGGTTCCGGCTCTGCCTCCTTCACAGGTTCCGGCTCTGCCTCCTTCACAAGTTTCGGAGTTTTCTTGGGTTGAGGTTCTTGCTTGGGGGTGAGTGGGATCGGTGTTCCGGCAAGGGACGCATCGGAAGTTTCCTCCACTGTTGCAGTGGCTTC
>Ga0209403_10001107_pt1 | contig 36082 bp, 32 predicted proteins | sample ArcticOcean_MG_C_8_FD_187440 | JGI IMG/M metagenome (GOLD analysis project Ga0209403, IMG submission 187440) | Marine microbial communities from western Arctic Ocean - ArcticOcean_MG_CB11_86 (SPAdes) (version 2) | ecosystem: Environmental > Aquatic > Marine > Oceanic | place: Arctic Ocean...
ACCTGCTTTTTGAGCAAATACTTTTTCCATTACTGGAGAAGTATCTACACATACAATTCCTTTAATATTAGGGTATGTTTTCTTAATCCAATCTAAAAATTGATATAATTTTGACTTGAGTACCTCATGATAGTCCTCTCCCCATGCATAATTACTAAATTTTAATTTTGAATTAAGGTTTGATTGATTCAAACCACTATAATAATTCATACCAACTGATATAACTGATTTAGCTTGGGGAAAGTAATTATGAATATCTCCTCGCTCCTCTTTTCGGTTTACAATCCAATCCATTGAGGCTTGTCTACCTAAAGCTATCCATTTTTCTAAATTTTCTTTGTGACTAGATATTGCTTCTGCTTTTGAAATTCCAACTTTTTGAAAACCAAATTCAAATGCTTTCTTTTTAATGGCCTCTGAAAAATTCATAAAAATCTAATGATTAAACTTTAATTGTTTTATCCACATAATTCCAATTATAGTCTTTACATCAGTAATCTTTCCAGACAATACCCACTCCAGTGCTAAGTTAAGCGGTGTTGGTAATATCTCTACAAATTCATCCTCATCTAAATTCTTTTCTGTTAATTCTAATTCTTCTGCTAAATACATCCACATCTTTTCATTTGAAAACCCAATCGCAGGATGAATCTTAGTCAAGAAAGTCATTTTATTTGATTTATAACCAGTCTCTTCTTCTAATTCACGAAGTCCACATTTTAATGGTTCTTCATCTATTTCTAGTTTTCCTGCCGGAATCTCAATGAATTCTTTTCCAGGTCCATATCGAAATTGACGAATTAAAAGAATATCTCCATTATCTATGATTGGAACTAAACAAACAGCTCCTGGATGATCTACCCATTCTCTTGTACTTTTTTTACCATTTGGCAAACTAACATTATCTAAGTATAGATTAATTAATTTCCCAGAAAAAATTTTTGTGGAAGATAGTTTATGTTCTTTTAAATCAGACATATATCAAATTGGATTGCACTATTAAACTATTATAAAAATAAATGTCTTTTAGTAAACTAGGTTTACTAAAAATATTCAATATAAGTAATCTTAAGTTCTCTTTTGAAATAATCTACCTTATCATCATCGAAAAGAAGGTTATTAAAATCCATTTCAATATGTAAGCGCTCAACGAAAGTCCAACGAATTGCAGCATTTAGATATCCACCTCTTGAAATTGACATAGTTTTAGCTGTCATATCATTTTCATTTAGTGCTGCATTGTATTCTAATAAAACAGAAAGCTCTGGATTAAACTCCATATCTAATCCAAAGAAATAGTTTATATCTTTATCTCCATCATTAACTTCAGCAAAATTATAATTGGTCCCCATATGTAAACCTAAATTACCTAGTGGCGTTACCCAGTTTTTGCTTGTAGCTACATAGATACCCATCGCTTTTATATCATAACGCATAAGAGTATCTGCTTCATTAAACTGACCCTGGCCTTGGGTATCTAGTCCTATAGATAATCCTGGCATTGATGTAGTTTCATCAATAAGTCGGTATTTTAAATTTGCTTCTGGTCGAGGATACCATTCTAGACTATCATCCCCTATTAAGTTTGCTGATCCAAAAGATAATCCAAATTGAAATCTATCCGTTATTCCTACGCTTAAAGAGGAAGTAAGACCTCCATTTTTTTGAACACGCATTTGCATAGCATAGCTCCCACGAACAAGTGTACCTGCTGAAGGTACTGATACTAAAGTTGTCGGAGGAGGATATGTTTGTGCTATTCCAAAAGCACTTAATATTGAAATAATAATTGAAAAGTTAATTAGCTTCATTAAGGTCTCTGGTATGTGGTTATGAATAAAACAATTTACCTAATCTAATTAGCGATATGCAAGTTCAGGGGTAAATCCGCTCCCCGTACTTTGAGGTAATAGATTCCACTCTAAAAATTGGCATTGTAAGCGCACTAGTATCTCCAATGATTTTAAATGTAACTCGCTTGGAATCAATGTTTAATAAATCAATCATTAGACTGTCAGTATTAGTTAAAACCATTAGGTCAAAATCAGTTTTTGGTATAAAGACATCAAAAGGAATATCTATATCTTGTGAACGAATATCTTCAAGGATTATGGATATTTCATCCAATCGATTACCAATACGAGGTGGAGGAGTTTTATAAAGAGAACTTGCTGGTGGTTGCGTTAAAGCAACATGGCTTATCTCTTGTCCATTTTTACCATACTCCCAAATCTCTTTTCGTCCTGTAAGCATGTCAACATCATATAAAAATCGTCTAATTATAGTTTTATTTGGTAAAGTAATCCATATCTCACCTTTCAAAAGTCCTAAGTGATTATAAATGAATTTGATTTCGCCATAATCAAATCCTTGTACATTACTAAATACTATTTTTTGAATTTGATCAGAAGAATTTAGTATAAACTTTGATTCTTGCCCCTCAAAGTAGTTTTTAGTTCTATCCTTTATAACTTTTCTAAATTCTAAAGACCATGGCTCTTCAATTCCATACTGAATTAAACTATCCGGGTTTTGTTCAGAATCTAAAAAATACCGCCGAATCAATATTTTTTCATTTTTATACTCAAATATTTCTTTATTTACTAGATTCTCTTCCAAGTCAATAAACTCTCTAATGATCGGAACTTTATTATCATTATAAAAAACTTGAATATATGGTTTATTAAATCTTTCGGTCGCTAATAAACGATTATCTGATAAATAATCATGGTCATTAGCATAAAATCTCATAAAACTAATTTGTTGCCCATAACAGATACTAAATATTATAAAAATAAAAATTTTAAACACTTTACATACCTTTATAATCATTCATTTTATTTAAATAATCTTTAGACCAACTAGAGAAAGTTTCAGCTTCAATGTTATTTCGAATATCCTCCATTAAATTCATATAATAAGACAAATTATGAATAGTGGCTAATCTTAATCCTAATACTTCTTTTATGTTAAAAAGATGACGAAGGTAAGATTTTGAAAAGTTTTCACACGTATAACATTTACAATTTGGGTCTAATTGACCAAAGGCTTCTTTATGAGCTTTGTTACCGATATTTATAATTCCTTGACTAGTGAAGAATTGTCCATTGCGAGCATTTCTAGTGGGTAAAACGCAGTCAAACATATCTATACCTAATTGTACTGATCTAACTAAATCAGTTGGCCTACCAACGCCCATAAGGTATCTGGGTTGATCTTTTGGGAGAAGAGTATTCATTAAATCAATTATTTCAAACATTAAACTTTTTTCTTCACCAACGGCTAAACCTCCTATTGCTATCCCACATTTTGAAAAAGGCACTAATTCTTCTGTACTTTTTTCCCTTAATGATGGATAAATCCCACCTTGTATAATAGGGAAAAGAGTCTGTTCCCAGCCATAAAAAGAGTCATTTTGATTTAGAAAATCACTGCATTTCTTAATCCATTTAGTAGTACGATCAACTGCACAACTTACCAGCTTTTCATCTGCTTGACCTGAAGGGCACTCATCAAATGCCATAATTATATCTGAACCTAAATATCGTTGAATATCCATTGAAAATTCAGGTGTAAAAAAATGTCGACTTCCATCTAAATGTGATTGAAATTCAACTCCTTGATCTGAAATTTTATTTAATTTGGATAAAGAGTAAACCTGAAAGCCACCACTATCGGTTAAAATTGATTTATTCCAATTCATAAACGAATGAAGACTTCCTGCTTTTTTAATTAATTCATGCCCTGGTCTAATATATAAATGGTACGTATTACCTAAAATTATATTTGCATTTAGCTTAGAAAGGACTGCGGGATCAATTGTTTTGACAGCTCCTTGAGTCCCAATTGGCATAAAAACAGGTGTATGAATATTACTATGACTTGTTTTTAAAATAGCGCTTCGTGCTGCTGTTTCTTTATCTTTATAAAGAATTTTAAACTGCATTAAAATAAATGGTGAAATACTTCACCAACATTAGTTACACCTGTAATATCTACACCTTTAATTCTACCTTTCATTCGTTTCAAATTTGCTGCAGGAGCAATCACTGATTTAAAACCTAAAGATTTTGCTTCATTAATCCTCGCATCTAATCTGCTCACTGAACGTACTTCACCTCCAAGCCCAACTTCACCAATAAGAACTACAGATTCTTTGATGAGTTTATCTCTACTACTTGAAGCCACAGCACTAATTACAGCTAAATCTGCAGCTGGGTCATCTATTTTTAAACCACCTACAAAATTTATAAAGACATCTTTTGTACCCATATGTGTCCCAATTCTCTTCTCTAATACAGCTAATAACATGGCTAATCTTTTAAAATCAAAACCATTTACATTTCTTTGTGGGGTTCCAAAATTTGCATTTGATACTAAAGCTTGTACTTCAACTAAAATAGGACGTGTACCTTCTAATGATGGAAAAATTGTTGAACCTGTTATATCATTACGTCGCTCTGCTAAAAATAACTCTGAAGGATTCTCAACTTCTACTAAACCATTTTCATTCATATGAAAAATACCAACCTCATTTGTAGCTCCAAACCGGTTTTTTGCTGAACGTAAAATACGATGGTCATGACGATCATCTCCCTCTAAGTACAGTACAGTATCTACCATATGCTCAAGCATTTTTGGCCCTGCAATCACACCTTCTTTTGTCACATGACCAATAATTATTACTGCAATTCCTTTTTGTTTTGATAATTGTAGTAGTTGCTGACCACATTCTCGAACCTGAGAAATTGAACCAGGCAATGAATCTAATTCATCACTAAAAATAGTTTGGATAGAATCTATTACCAACAGCTCGGGTTGAACTAAAGAGACTTGGTCTAAGATTCCTTCAATTCTATTTTCAGAAGAAAGGTGTAATTGTTTAGAATTAACCTTTAACCTGTTGGCGCGAATCGCGACTTGATCTTCACTTTCTTCCGCAGATACGTATAAAACTGGATTATTAAAGGCAGGTAAAACTTGAAGTGCTAAAGTTGATTTGCCTATGCCTGGATTTCCTCCCAAAAGTATTAAAGAGCCTGGAAGCAATCCTCCTCCAAGCACTCTATCTATTTCAGTTATTCCTAATGAGATTCGTTTAATTTCACCATCTTTTAAAACTTCATCTAATTTTTTTGTTTCTTTCGCTAGTCCATTTGAATTTTCTTTACGTTTTTTTGAGACTTTGAATTCACTTAAGGTTCCCCATTCATTACATGAAGGACATTGACCATTCCATTTTGGGTGATCGTCTCCACAGGCAGAACATAAATAGACAGTTTTAGATTTTAGTTGTCCCATACTGATATAGGAAATTTAGTCAGACTTATTTTAGAAACAAGTTGAAAGCTAGGTAAATATTACCAGTCGTAGCCAATAGATAAATACCACTGAGGCTTTGAGAAACCATCATCATCCCAGTCATAAGCAGCTTCAATTCTCCACAGTGTAAAAATCGGTAATTTAATACCATAGCCGATAGAACGAACCCATGGTGAAAACTTATCAGGTAAATTATTCCCATATTTAGTTTGAAGGTAAGCAAAATCAGTAAATTCTCTTTTATCATCCCAAGCTGCACCGATATCCATAAAGACATGGCCACGGATATTACCAAGAACCATTTTTAATGGAAAACCCAATGCTAAATATTGGATTAGAGGAAATCTAAATTCTAGATTAGCTAGTAAAACATTTGTTCCAAAACGTTCAGAAAATCTTGCACCCCGCAAAGGATAAGCAAATTCTGAAAAATAGATATCTTGCAATAGGCTATTATTTTGACTGTCAAGTATAACATTTCGCCAACGTGCTTCGTTTGTATCTCCATCATTTAAACCATTTGTAGTCCCAGTTCCTAATAACCAATTTTGCATACCACCTAAAAAGTATTTTTGCGGATTTTTACCTGTGCTAGTTCCAAAGTACATTCGCCCTGCAAATGAATAATCTCTATTTATCATTTGATATTTTCTAAGGTCTACTTTGATTTTTTGGTATGAAATACCTTTATCGCCCATAGCGGGACTCAATTCTAATGTAGTATTTTGACGAAAACCATCAATTGGTCCAGTGTAACCATTTACAGTATTATCATATATATAACTAAGTGTTGGATTTGCAGCAACAAATCCATCGTCCTGTAAAATATTATTAGTATTCATATAAGGGTCAATTTGAAATAATTTATAATCTAAATTATGAACAATTACGCCTACATCAATTCGATGGAATCTATTAATTGGTCTTGAGGCAGTTGCTGAAAATCCGAAATGTCTCATTCGGGCCGTTAATTCTGTTAACATCCCTAAATCACTATACCCATAGCCGGCAAAGAAAAAATCAGCTTGGTGAAATAAACTAAAATAATAATTCATCCTTTGCTTCAAGTATGCATAATTAAGAAAGTAGTCACTATTAGTTAATGAAATTTGTGATTCCATTGCAAAGGATAATTGATGGTCGCCCATAAGATCGCTAAAATAAAAGACCAATAATCCTTGATGACCAAAAACATTATTATATCCGATGTTCCCTTGTGCCACATCAAGGCTAAATTTTGTTTTATAGGCTTGTGAAACATAGTCACCTTCATTATTCATGAATGAGGAGTCGGCTCTTACTGTTACAGGCTCTTGACTTATATCCTGTTTATTATAATTCTCAAATTCCCAAGCAAATATATAATTTGAATAATCAGACGTATTTGCAAAAGTCCCTTTTCGCTTATCTTTCCTAAGATCCTCAAGATCTTCTTTATCATTTTCTTCTTGATTGGCAATATAGTTTGTTGGCTCAATTCTGGTAGATTTCAGAGTCAGAGGATTGCTAAGTCTATAAACGTCCCAACCTAAGCTAGAGTAACCGGAAAAAACTAAAGAACCATCATCTTTGGTAAGACTTAGTTGAAATAGTCCGGTTAATAAATTTGTTATTGGTTCAGATTTTCTGGAGTCAAGATTATATCGAAATAGATTCCATGTCCCTTGATAGTCGCCAGTGTAAAAAAGCTTGTTTTCAGTATTAGAAAAGATTGGATAATTTTCATTATATACAGTATTAGTAATCTGATTAATATTATTTGAATTCAAATCGATAATAAAAACATCACTCTGCTCATAATTATGATCAATCATATCTCTTGCATTCGTCTTATTACTATTATTTTTAATCCCTCGATCAGAAATAAATACAATTTTCTCTCCGTTTGGGCTCCATGATGGTTCTGTATCAGAAAATACATCGTTTGTTAAGTTTGTAGTTTTTTTAGATGCGATTTCATAAATGTAAATATCGCTTGCCCCACCTTCATTTCCAACAAAGGCTAGTTGCTCTCCATTTGGGCTCCATGATGCAGTAAAAACACCATCTAAGTCAAATGCGATTTTTTCTTGTTTATCTGAATCAATATCAATTAAATAAAGTGCATCTGATGCACCAGCTTTTGCAGCGATCACAATTTTATCACTGTCTGGTGACCAACTAATTCCTGGTTGAAGAAATTTTAACTCTTCAAAGTTTATTGAACGACTTCCTTTAACTAGTTTTTTAATTTTTTTCCCAGAAACAGCATCAATAATATATATATCCATATATCCTGATCTATCTGAAAGAACTGCAATTTTACTTCCATCAGGAGAAACAGTAGGTGATACATTATAAAAGTTGTTATTTTTTTTGTGATCCGTAAGTCTTATAGAGATATCCTTAACTTCATCGCGTCCATCTATATCAGGATAATATTCTTTTTTAATATATTTATGCCATTGTTCTGTTAATTCTTCAAAATCCATCCCTATTGCATCTTCAAAGCCTTTTTCTGCATTTCCATAGCGCTTCATTGATTGAAATATTTCTCCAATTTTTTCACGTCCATATTTTGATGCAATAAATCGCCAAACAGATTGGCCACCTTTATAAGCTAAAAAATATTCGAGTTCTCTTATAGTTGGAATACGCTCATTTATAGCTAAATCTCGAATAATCATATCTGCTTCTGTATCCCAATTCGATGATAAATACTCAGCTAAACCTTCATTAACCCATAAAGGAAGCGTTAACTGAATTCGATTAGAAACTACATTTTGCATCCGTCCACCATATATAAGATCATTAATCATTGCATGGACTAACTCATGATGAATTACATGTCGAAATCCTTTATAGTCTCCTTCGAAAGGAATAACTACACGATTTTTGAAAAGTTCAGTAACACCTCCAATACCTTCTTGCATATAAACACCAACAACATTAGTCTGTTGGAATTCATTATGAGAATGGTAGACCATAATAGATACACGTTTCTTTAGGTTCCACCTCAGGTGCTTAGCAATCTGTTCATAAGCTTCAATAGAGGCCGCCATTGTAAAGTTAGCTAAATCAATTTCATCACCATAATAATAAACATCAAAATTTGGTGAAGAAATAAATTTCCAATCAAAATCTCTGTATTGAACTTTATTTTGTCCAAATGATTGTGCATTTAATAATGAAAAAACACAGAATAAAATAGTAATTATAGTTTTTCTCATAACTTTTGAACAGGTAATTTAATAAATAGTTCCTTTATTTCGACGATAAACAGATAAAAATGTTAAAAAAAAATATTAATTAATTTTTATAGTTTCAAGATTGATTGTCCCCTCGGTATCTATTAGTTTATGCACTATGGATTTACCCGTCTATTTTATTTCAGACATCCACTTGATGCTAAAAAGAACAGATTTAGAGATTAAGCGCCAAGAGATTTTATTCCAATTTCTTCGACACATTAAAGAAGAAGGAGGAACTCTTGTAATAAATGGCGATCTCTTCGATTTTTATTTTGAGTACAAGGATGTGATTCCAAAAGTGTTTGTTCCATTTTATTATGAGATTTTGAAGCTTAGAGAAAGTGGTGTAAAAGTTCATTATTTATTGGGCAATCATGATTATTGGGTACAAGATTTTATTACTCATACACTTTTTGATAATACTTATTTTTCTGATACAGAATTTATAATAAATGGAAAACATTTTTTTGTTACGCACGGCGATGGATATCTATCTTGGGATACTGGATATCGTATATTACGCTGTTTTATTCGTTCTCCAATTTTTATTTGGGCTTATAGATGGGTACATCCTCGAATTGGTTATGCTTTTGCTCGATGGATATCTAAGCAAGGTGAGAATTACCATCATAGTGATGAATATAACAAAAAAATATCTGATGAAATGACTATTCATGCAAATAAGCAATTTAATAAAGGGTCTGATTATTTTATTTCAGGCCATTATCATCAAGCAAAAGATCTTAAACTAAAACATGGAAAATTATTAATTCTTGGTGATTGGCTAAGTTTTTTTTCTTATGCTAAATTTGATGGAGAAGACCTAAAACTACATTTTTGGAAAGATAATGAAAAAATATAGACTAATAATTTTTCTTTGTTTATCATTGATATTCATTGATGGATGTTCAATGATTAAGAAATTTTTCCCTGGTAAAAGAGGAGCTAATGAAGATATTTCTTATGAGTTAATTGAAAATTTAAGTGTGGCTTTTAGTGAAGGAAAGCTTCAAGCACTTGAAGAGATGATTGCAATTTATAATGATACCAATCAACCTTTTGATGTAAGAATGGCAGCAGGAGAAGCACTTGCTAATACGAAACACCCCACAGCTCTTAATGCACTCTCTCAAATAGTTGGTGATGCTTCTGCTTTAGACATTTCATTTATGATTGCATCTATTGAGCTATTAGCTGAATTTAAAGATGATCCAAGAGCAGCTGATGCCATGGTTAATGCAATGAATAACGTTGAAGAAAAGACAAATTCACTTCAAATGGCACTGGTGCAAAACCTTAATCGAGTCCGGACAAAGGACCAGGTTCTTGCGTTATTAGATCTATATCAAGTCAGCAAAAATAACTTTAATCGAACAGAAAAAATTCTCACCGAAACATTAGGTGCTTTAGGGACTGATGAGGTCGTACCTATTCTCACTCAAATATCCAGAGATCCTAATGTTAACCTTGGTATTCGTAATCGTGCTCTAGAAATTTTAGGTAAAAAAGACCCAACACAGGTAGCGGATGCTTTTGCTGAATTACTCAATGACCCTGAAACAAACTTTGAAGTTAGAGAGTTTGCCTTGAATACCATGAAAGGCGTAAAGGAAGAGAATCTTGTTCTAGCTCTATTAAATACCTATCGTTCAGGAAAAGATGAGTATTATAACCTGTTAAATACTTTACTTGAAGCACTCGGAGAATTTGATGACCCTGCAATAAGGCGAGCAGTTAAAGAAGTGGCAATGAATAATGAATACCCTTTAGAAATTCGAATAAAAGCTATTGAAAAGTTAGCTGATGTAAGCGATCAATCCGTCATACCATCAATTATGCCCATATTATCAGATTATAATCAATATAAATTGCATCAGGCTGTAATCACAACCATCAAAAAACTAGGCCAATATGATACTTATGAAGAAGAAATAAGGCGTAGAATTTTTGAAGCGCACCAGAAAGCATCATCACTTGATGAATAAATATTACTTAACTATAGTCCTTACTTGTCAAATCATGACCCAAGAAAATAACTCTCAAGTTTCTGATTCATTATTAAGTGAGCCAAATAAACAAATTCAATCATTAGCAGACTCTTCAAAAGATCAAAGACCATTACCTGATATAAGAAATATAAATAAAAAAGCTGATAAGCTAGAGCTTGGAGATCCATTTTTCGAATTAAAAACAAGTATTAATACCTTAACAAAACAAATGGATTCTTTAAAACAAGTTATTTCAGTTTATGAAAAAGGTAAGGGAGCAATGCCTACTATTGATGAAGAGTTACTGAACTTAATTAAGATTCCACAACTACGGCACAGAATTGAATTGCAAAATGGCACGATAGTAAATGGTGAGATAATTAATGAAGATGAGCTAGGTATTATCATCCAAACATCAATTGGACAATTGTCAATTGAGCGTGATAGAATAGTAGAAATCATTGAAGATATTTCTCCAACAGCAAAAGTTGAATTAGTAAATGAACCTTTTATTAATGCCTATCCTGATAAAGAAGAAATTACAGGTTCAATTAAGAATATTGGCTCTAAAAGAGCAGATTTTGTAAGAGTTATTGTTAACCTATGGTCACCAACTACAGAGCTTATTCATCAAGACTCAGTATTCATTTCAGGAGAAAATCAAAAATATTATACAGGCATTCAATCCGACACTGCATTAGAACCAGGCGCAACAAGTAAATTTCGATTGGTCATTCCATTATCTGAAGAGGATGATATTTCATATCGCACCTACCAAATTCGATGGGAAGTATATAAATAGTTTAGAATAGATTCGTTTGATATATATCATGAAGCCGAAGAAGCCCCGCACAAGTTTTACCATCATCATTAATAACTGGTAATACAGAAATTTGAGATTTACGATCTTCCATTAAAATTATAGCATCTTTTAAAGGTGATTTAATATTAACTGCAATTGGGTTTGGCGTCATCAAATCAACTACAGTTATCTTATCGATATCTTTTCCATCTGCTAAACTTCGACGCAAATCTCCTTCTGTAATTATACCTAATAATTGAAGTTTTTGATCTACAACTAATGCGGCTCCTTGAGGTTTCTCTGTCATCGCTATCACAACTTTTCTCAATTTATCATCCTTATCAACAATAGCGACTTCATTTATTGATTGCATTATATTTTCAACAATTAACCTTAGTCTTCGACCTAAATCTCCTGCTGGATGTAATCTAGCAAAATCATCTTGGTCAAATCCACGTTGACTCATTAATACACCTGTGATAGCATCTCCAATTGCTAGTGTTAATGTTGTACTCGAGGTTGGTACAATGCCCAGTGGATCGGCTTCTCTTTGGACTGAAGCATCTAATACAACATCCATCTTATTAACTAATGGAGATTTCATATTTCCTAAGATACCTATTAGAGGCGAATTGAATTCTTTAAGAATAGGAATTAGACGAATCATTTCTGCGGTAGCGCCACTTTTTGAAATTAATATAGTAGGATCTCCGGGAGCATATACACCTAAATCACCATGAACAGCCTCAGCAGCATGCAAAAAAACTGCCTTATTTCCAATACTGCATAGAGTTGCTGCAATCTTTTGGGCTATAAGACCCGATTTTCCCATACCACATAGGATTACCTTACCTGAATGATTACTTATTATTTTAGATGCCTCAACAACAGTTTCAGGAATACGCTCAGCAGCAGCAAGTAATTCTTGCCCTTCTAGTTTAAGAACTTGAGTCGCTATAGATTTTAATTTTTTATCCGTCATATTAATTGAAAAAAATTACGAGCCTTGAGAAATTTTTACCATAATAGCATTTTGAGCATGCATTCTATTTTCTGCCTGATCAAAAACAATAGAATTTGAAGATTCCATTACGTTATTTGTTACTTCAAAACCTCTTTCAGCTGGAAGGCAGTGCATGAATAAAGCATTTTTTCCAGTAGCTTTAATCATATTAGAATTCACCTGAAAATCTTTAAAAATAATTTTTCTTTCTTTTGATTGTTCTTTTTGACCCATTGAAGCCCACACATCTGTATATATTACATCTGCTTCATGAACACCTTTAATTGGATCGTGTGATATTTCTACAGTTGAGATATTACTGCTATTAACTAAACTAATAAGATTTTTATCTGGCTCATAGCCTTTAGGGCAAATACATGTAAAATGAAATGGCAATCGTGTAGCTAAATTTAACCATGAGTGAACGATATTATTACCATCACCCACATAAGCAATTTTTAAATTATCTAGATTTCCTCTTTTTTCATAAACTGTTAATATATCAGCCATAATTTGGCATGGATGATTAAAGTCAGTGAGGCCATTAATAACTGGTATATAAGCATATTTTGCTAGCTCAAGCATATGTTTATGCTCAAACAAACGAGCCATAATCATATCATTATAGCCACTTAAAACACGCGCTATGTCTTTTACAGCTTCTCTCTTTCCAATACCAATATCGTTAGGCCCTAAATATAAAGCATGACCACCTAATCTAAAAAATCCAGTTTCAAAAGACACTCGGGTTCGAGCCGATGGCTTTGCAAAAACCATTGCCAATGATTGATCTTTAAAAGGTTTATAATTCTCATTATTTTTCAACTTAGTTTTAATCTCAATTGCTAAATCTAAAGTTTCATATATTTCATTTTTATCAAAATCTGTTATATGTAAAAAATCTTGTTTCATAATATTTCTTTTATAAAATATACTTGCTCAGATCTTGATCAGACACAATGTTATTAAGTTTTTTTTCAACAAGTTTTTTAGTGATTGTTATTGTTTTTTTACGACCACTTGACTCATCAAACATATAGTCATCTAATAAAGTTGTCATAACGGTATGTAATCTACGGGCACCAATATTTTCCATTTTTGAATTTACTGCTGCTGCAATTTTAGCAATACTACGAATAGCATCCGTGTCAAATTTTAGCTTAACATTTTCTGTCCCAAGCAATGCCGTATATTGTTTTATCAATGAAGATTCTGGGTGTTTTAAAATTTTTATAAAATCATTAACGTTTAGTTTATCCATTTCAACACGAATAGGAAACCTACCTTGCAATTCAGGAATCATATCTGAAGGTGAAGAAACGTGAAATGCCCCAGCTGCAATGAAAAGAATATGGTCTGTTTTAATAATACCATATTTTGTAGGAATTCGACTTCCTTCAACAATTGGTAATAAATCTCGTTGAACACCTTCACGACTTACATCTGGTCCAGAGCCTGCATTACCTTGGTCAACAATTTTGTCAATTTCATCTAAAAATACAATACCATTATTTTCAACTCGATACTTTGCTATTCGAATTAATTCATCTTGATCCATCAAATTTTCAGCTTCAAGATCAATAAGTATAACTCGAGCCTCTGAAATAGTCATTTTTCGACGCTTTTTTTGACTTGGCATTACATTAGAAATCATTTCTTTGATATTCATACTAATATCATCAGCTCCATAAGGACCAACTACTTGCATCATGGGGTTAGCATCTTCCATTACATTTATTTCAATTTCTCTGTCTTCAAAATCTCCATTCTGCAGTTTTTTCCTTAAGCGTTCTCTTGTTTTTTCATGACGTAATTTTTCATCTTCTGATAATTTATGATTACTATTATTAGGGAATAACAAATCAAGTATTTTTTCTTCAGAAAGTGATTCAGCTAGCTCTTTTACTTCTAATTGTTTTTCTCTTTTAACAATAGACATAGAAATATCAGTTAAATCTCTAATTATTGATTCTACATCTCTACCTACGTAGCCAACTTCTGTAAATTTACTTGCTTCTACTTTAACAAAGGGTGCTTTTGCTAATTTAGCTAGCCTTCTTGAAATCTCTGTTTTTCCTACTCCTGTAGGTCCAATCAAGATAATATTATTCGGCACAATTTCATTCTTCATTTCACCTTGAACTTTTTGACGACGCCAACGATTACGCAAAGCAATAGCAACTGCCCTTTTTGCTGAATCTTGAGCAACAATATATCGATCTAATTCAGAAACAATCTCTTTTGGAGTTAGATTGCTCATTTACATTCTAAAACTGTAATAGCATCATTTGTGTAAATACAAAGATCCGCCGCAATTTTAAGAGATTTTTCCACAACTATTTTAGCAGCGTAACTTGAACTTTTTAAATAGGCAGTTGCTGCAGCTTGAGCATAGCCACCGCCAGAGCCGATTGCTACTATAGGTCCATCAGGTTCAATGACATTTCCATCTCCAGAAACAATAAAAGCATTTTTTTTATCCATTAATGCTAATAGTGCTTCTAAGTTTCGAAGCTGTTTATCCATTCTCCATTCTTTGGCAAGTTCCACGACAGCTCGAGTAAGGTCTCCTTCAAATTCATCAAGTTTTGATTCAAATTTTTCAAATAGTGTTAAAGCATCTGCTGCGGCGCCAGCAAATCCACCAAGGATAATACCCTTCTCGGTTTCAAACTTTCGCACTTTCACTGCTTTTTGTTTAATTGCCATATCGCCAAATGTAACTTGACCGTCTCCACCTAAAGCAATTTGATTTTTTTTACGAACACCTAAAATAGTGGTAGATCGAATTTTATAATCCATTTATTTTCCCAATAACAATTTGAATAAACCTGAGTTAGATGGTAAGACAAGGGTAGTCTTATCGTCTATTATCTTTTTATAGGTATCAAGTGTTCGTACAAATTCATAGAATTTTGGATCAGCTGAATAGGATTTAGCATATACATCTACGGCTATAGCATCTCCTTCACCACGAATACGTTCGGCTTGTTTATAAGAGTCAGCTAAAATAATAGTTTTGTCTTTTTCTGTAGAAGCTCTGATTTTTTGTGCTTCCTCTTCACCTTCAGATCTAAATTTATTAGCCTGTCTTTTCCGCTCAGCATCCATACGAGCATAGATTGATTCTTCATTTTCATTAGGAAGATCAACGCGACGTATTCTGACATCAAGCACTTCAATTCCATAGTCTTTTGTTGCGATATTACTTGCTTTTGTAATGACCTCCATAATTTTTTCTCTATTATCTGTAATAATTTCAACCATATCATGAGTTCCAAGTTCTCGTCTAAGTTCTGAATACACAATATCATCCATACGACTAAGTGCAGTTGGTATCGCTTGAACCGTTTTTAAAAATTGAAGCGGAGCAATAATTCTCCATCTAACATAATTATCTACAATAAGCGTTTTTTTATCTTTACTCAAAACTTCTGCAGGAGGCGAATCATATTCTAAGAGTCGGTTATCAAAAACAATTTTTTCTTGAAAAGGAAAAGGTACCTTTATATTTAAACCTGGTTCAGTAATATTTCTAATTGGCTTACCAAGCTGCAAGATAACAACTTGTTCCGTCTCATCAACAATAAATACTGAACTAAGTCCAAGTAGAATTGAAATAGCTATTAATACTGAAATAATTTTTTTCATGATTATTTATCTCCCTTAGCGTTAAGATTTAATAGATTTATTAAGTTGCCACCACCTTCTCCGTCAGGTACAATAATCTTTTCTTTATTTTGCAATATTTCTTCAACTGTTTCTAAGTACATTCTTGTTTCAGTTACTCCTTTAGCTTTTCTGTATTCTTTTAATACAGCATTAAATTTTGATACATCGCCTTCAGCTCTTGCTATACGTGCTTCTTTATAACCTTCAGCTTCTCTAATCATAGCTTGACCTTCTCCTCGAGCCTTTGGAATAACATCATTTCTATATCCTTCAGCTTGGTTTATCATGCGATTTTTATCTTCTTTTGCAGATGCTACATCTTTGAAAGCTGCAACCACCTGTTTAGGTGGACCTACATCCTGAAGTTGAACTGCAACAACTAAAATTCCTGTCTTATATTTATCTAAGATAGTTTGGATTATTTCTTTTGCTTCCTCTTGAATCATGAACTTTCCAGATGTTAAGGCTTCATCAATATTATGACGGCCAACTACAGTTCGAAGTGAAGCTTCCGAAGCTTGTCTAACTGTAAGCTCTGGCTTAATAAAATTAAAAGTGTAGGCGACTGGATCTTTAATTTTATACTGAACAATCATCTCAGCATCAACAATATTTTCGTCACCTGTAAGCATCAAACTTTCTCTCTCTATAGTTTGGTACTGATTTTTACCCACTGTTCTAAAGCCAATTTCAACTCTCTTTACTTCTGTTACTTTAGGTGTTGAAACTTTTTCAATTGGATATGGAAAGTGATAATTTAATCCAGACTGTCCCACTCTAGAATATTTACCAAATGTTTGCACCACACCTACTTCATCTGGACCTACAATGTAGACTCCAGACAATAGCCAAATTAATAATGCTAACCCTGTAATGGGTAACACACCTAAGGACAAATCTGGAACCTTTATTTCTTGGTCCCCTAATATTATTCGTTTGTATTTCATTTTTACCTTCTTATTTAATGATTAATTCCCCGCCTCAACCTTGCGACAGGAAATTGTAATTGTTCTCTATATTTTGCTACCGTACGTCTTGCCACTGGGAAACCTTCTAATTTGAGTTTATCTGCCAAATCTGTATCGGTAAGAGGTGAATCTTTACCCTCTTCTTTTATTAACTCTTTAAGTAGATTTTTAATTGAATTCGTACTAACAGCTTGGCCACTTTCAAGTATATAGCTCTCAGTAAAAAAAGATTTTAATTCAAAAATACCATAAGGTGTATCAACATATTTACCTCTAGTTGATCTACTAATAGTTGATATATCCATTTTAATATCATCTGCAACATCTTGAAGTTTCATTGGTATTAAAGATGAAACCCTTCCATCAAAAAATGCAGGTTGTCTATTAATTATAGCTTCCATTACTAGTGTTAAAGTATTTCGCCTTTGCTCAATTGCTTGAATAAACCAAGATGCAGCATCAAATTTTTCTTTTAAATACTTTTGTGTTTCTTTTGATAAATCTTTTTGATTCAGCATCTGTACATATTGATTATTTATATTGAGCTCAGGAATCCAAGAATCATTAACAATCACCTTCCATAAAAAATCTCTTTGAACAGCTAAAAGATCTGGTGTGAGTACTTCATTAGCTATTCCTATTTTGCCTTCTCCAGGACGAGGATTTAGAGTTCTTATCTCTTCAATAATTTCACCTAAGATATCTTTATCAATATTTAATTTCTTTAGCAGATTATCATATCGATGATTAGCAAAATCATCAAAATATTCAGATATTATTTGATAAGCTATAGTTTGTTCTTGACCTCTTAATTGAATCATTAGACAATCTTGAAGATTAAGAGCAGCAATACCAGATGGATCTAGTTTTTGAACTTTATTAAGAACTTGATTAACAGAAGTTTCTGATTGATTGAAACGATCTGCTATTAAAATAGGATCAACACCTAAATATCCATTTTGATCTAAATTCCAAAGAATTTCTTCAGCAATAACTTGCTCCCACTCTTTAAGGTTTAATCCAACCAGCTGATTAACTAAACCCTCAACAAAATCAATTTTTTCTGCAATAGGAATATCATGATCATCTTTTTTATAATTATCATATATATTTGAAGGCTCGTATTCATCCGGGTCATCTTCATAATCAACTTCTTGTGGTTCACTTAATGATTCTTCATCTTCATTATCCAAAGATTGATCTAAAACTGGATTACTTTCTAACTCATCCAGTATCTTAGTCTCTAGTGCAGAAATATTAAGTTGAAGAATACTAGCTTGAATAACTTGTTGAGGGGAAAGAGATTGACGTTGCGATTGTTTTTGTTTTAGTCTCGACATTAGAGAGTAAATCTTTCTCCAAGGTAAAGTCTTTTTGCTTCTTCATCATTGGCTAAAAATTCTGATGTACCAGATTTTAATATTTTACCATCAAATAATAAATATGAACGGTCAGTAATGGATAATGTTTCTCTAACATTATGATCCGTAATAAGGACTCCAATATTTCTCTCTTTCAATGAAGAAACAATAGATTGGATATCTTCAACTGCAATAGGATCAACACCTGCAAATGGTTCATCAAGCAAAATAAAATCCGGTTCCATTGCTAGAGTACGACTTATTTCTACACGACGCCTCTCTCCTCCAGATAAATTATTTCCTTTATTTTTTCTAATGTGTTGAATAGATAAATCATCTAATAGTTTTTCCACTTTTTCTGATTGAGCATCTTTGGTTAAATCAGTCATTTCTAAAACTAGTCTCAAATTATCTTCTACTGTTAACTTACCAAAGATTGATGGTTCTTGGGATAAATACCCTATACCGGAGCGACTTCTTTGATACATTGCTCTATTAGTAATATTTTTCTCATCGAGATAAATTTTTCCCTTAGTTGGTTTTATCATCCCCGTAATCATATAAAAGCTAGTTGTTTTACCTGCACCATTTGGCCCTAAGAGCCCTACAATCTCACCTTTGTTCACCTCTAGATCGACATCTCTAACAACCCACCTTTTCCCATAACGTTTGTGTAAACCTTTAGCTCTTAATTGATGATGGCTATTTTTCATTGTCTTCCACTTGAAAAATACCAGTCGGCTTTAAAATCTTCCAATTATTTAACTCAACATCAGATTCAAAACCAATACCATAAAGTGTATCATTTTGTTCAGTAATGAATATTACCTGATCGTCAGTAAAAACTTTATCTTTTACATTGTCCCATGATAAAGTATCTGTATATAATGTGACACCGCTGTCAGAGAGTACAACCACATTTCCTATTGCAATAAGATAGTCTCGTTCTTCTTCAATTTCAGCTATTTTTGATTTAAGATTAGTTGTGTGAATTTCATTGTCATTAAAAAAATCCGCATCAACATTCTCATCTAATCTTATATACTTCTGTTCATTATACTTTTCTAAATGCCCCGCTTTTATAACCGCTCTTTTAGCACCTTCATTTGTAAGAGTAATTATCGCATCCCAGCTTTCTGCATCTGGCATCCCCTCTCTTGACTGACCATATTTTTTCACCTCATCAACTTCACAGCCTAAAACAAATAAAAAGAGAAATAAAATATATTTCATTATTGATTTTGAACCTTAATTCTAAGTTCTTCAAGAGTATTTTCTAAGGCGCCTTGTTTCGACAATATCCATTCGATTGCTTCTCGAAAAGCACCATTTCCACCTGATTTTTTTGTTACATATATAGCTGCATCTTTACATGCCTTAGATGCATTTTCAGTAGCAATTGGAACCCCGGCTAAATTCATAACAGGTATATCAATCATATCGTCACCAACGTACGCAATTTCATCATCGGATAAATTATATTTAGCTTTTAATTCATTATAAGGCGGAATCTTATTGATTGTTCCATTATATAAATCTTCAATCTTTAGCTCAGCAGCTCTTTCAGCAGTTGCTTCAGAAAAACGTCCAGATATTAGAGCTAACTTTAACCCTGCTGCCCGCAAAATTGCAACTCCAGCACCATCAGTAACGCAAAACTTTTTTAGTTCTAGACCGTTTCCACTTTTATAAATTGCTCCATCAGTCCATACACCATCAACATCTGAAATAATCATCTTTACTTTATTTATATTATTTGACTGCTTCATGAACTTTTATAATTATTGAAAGTAAAGATTTGAGTTTATCTAAAGGCCATTGTGTTGCTGCATCAGATTTAGCTTCATCAGGGTTGTCATGTATTTCCATAAATAGCCCGTCACAACCAACCGCAACAGCAGCTTTTGCAATAGTAGGAATAATTTCTCTATTACCTCCTGTTGTTTGCTCTCCACCAGGCAATTGAGCTGAGTGAGTAGCATCAAAAATAACTGGAAAGCCTGTTTTTTGCATTATTGGAATAGAGGTCATATCGGAGACTAATCCATAGCCGAAAGACGAACCTCTTTCAGTAAGTAATATGTTATTATTACCCGTATTTGAAACTTTTTCAGCAGCAAACCTCATTTTATTAGGTGCTAAAAACTGACCTTTCTTAATATTAACGGGTTTACCTGTTTTTCCAGCAGCATGCAATAAATCCGTTTGACGACAGAGGAAAGCTGGAATCTGCAAAACATCAACAACTTCGCTAACTTCCTTACATTGATCTGGAAGATGAACATCTGTTAACACTGGTATACCTAGCTCTTTTTTTACATCTGAAAGGATTTGCAAACCATCTTCAATGGCTGGCCCTCTAAATGAATCTGAAGCAGATCGGTTAGCTTTATCAAATGAACTTTTAAAAATAAAGGGAATGCCAAGTGATTCAGTTATAGATAAAATTGATTCTGCCATTTTTAAACTATGATCGCGAGATTCAATTACACAAGGCCCACCTATAAGTGGTAATTGACCTTCCCCATATGTAACATTTCCAATAGAAACTTTATTCATATTTATTTACCGTTTAAATGTTTTACTGAAGCCTTTATAAACTCACGAAAAAGAGGGTGGGCTTTGCTTACACGGCTCTTTAATTCAGGGTGGAATTGTCCGGCAACATACCATGGATGATTTTTTAGTTCTACAATCTCAATAAGATTAAGTTCAGAGTTAACACCTGAAATCTTTAACCCATTTTTTTCTAGTTTATCCCTATAACGATTATTCACTTCCCAGCGGTGACGATGACGTTCTGATATTTTTTTCTTTCCATAGGCAGCGTAAGCTTTTGTTCTTACCTCTAATTCACAATCATAGGCACCAAGCCTCATTGTTCCGCCCTTTAACTTAATAGCACGCTGAGATTCCATTAGATCGATAACTGGATATTTTGTCTTTTTATTAAATTCTGTGCTATTCGCATTTTCTAATCCACATACATTTCGAGCAAATTCAATAACAGCACATTGTAATCCAAGACATATACCTAAAAATGGAATTTTATTTTCTCGTGCATATTTACATGAAATAATTTTTCCTTCTGAACCTCTTTTCCCAAATCCTGGCAATAAGAGTATTCCATCAATATTTTCGAAAATACGAGCCGCATCTTTATCTGTTTTAACATCCTCCGTTGCTACCCAATTAACATTTACTCTAGCATCATTCTCTACTCCAGCATGAATAAAAGCTTCTAATACACTTTTATATGCATCGGGCAATTCTGTGTATTTTCCACACATAGCAATATTTACTTGGTGCTTTGGTTTTTTAAATTTTTTAATAAATGTTTCAAGATAAGAAACATCTACAGTCCCTGATAATTGGAGTCGTTCCATAATGATGTCTCCAACTTTTTGTTTATAAAGCGTTAAAGGGACTTCATAAATACTTTTAACTTCAGTTCCCTCGATGACATGATCTGGATTGACATTACCAAAAAGACCTATTTTTCGTCTTACATCTTTTGTTAGAGGGTATTCTGTCCTTGCTAATATCATATCTGGAGTAAGACCAATCTCTCGAAGTTTCATAACTGAATGTTGAGTTGGTTTCGTTTTTAATTCTTCACTTGCTAAAATATAAGGGACAAGAGTAACATGCATAATTGTATGATTATGATATCCAACCTCTAAAGATAATTGACGAATAGCTTCCATAAAAGGCTGTGATTCAATATCTCCTACGGTACCACCGACTTCACATATAACTACATCAAATTTCTTAGGTCTATTTACAGTTTTAATTCGTTCAATAATCTCATTAGTGATATGAGGTATAACTTGAATAGTAGCACCAAGATAGTCTCCTCGCCTTTCGCGACCTAGAACTGTACTATATACTTGGCCAGAGGTAGCATTATTATTTTTACTCATATCTATATCAATAAAACGTTCATAATGACCAAGGTCTAAATCAGTCTCAGAACCATCATCCAAGACAAATACTTCTCCATGTTGGTAAGGATTCATGGTCCCGGGGTCAACATTCAGATAAGGATCAAGTTTTAGAATCGTAACGCGAAGTCCCGCGCTCTTTAATAAATATCCAATAGACGCGGCTGCAATTCCTTTGCCTAAGCCAGAGATTACTCCCCCTAAAACAAAAATATATTTTACCGGATTTTTGGCCATTTAAATTGCCTTTAATTGTTTTAAGTCGTCCATTGTATCGATACCTTTATTTATTTTTTCTGTAAGGATTACTTTAATAGGTATTCCATTATCTAGAGCTCTATACTGCTCTAGATTCAGAGCTTTTTCATTTTCAGAAGGCTCAAAACTAATAAATTTTTCTAAAGTTTGTTTTCTGTAAGCATAGATTCCCATATGTTGATAGTATCCTCCAGTCTTAGGTTCAACTATCTCACGTCGGAAATTTACTGCAAATCCATTGCTATCTAGGAGAACTTTTACTGTATTAGCATCCGTAAGCTTATTTAAATCCATATTTTCCCCTGCAACTGTCGCAAAGTTGATTGATTCATCTGAAAATTGAGAAACTAATTCATCAATAATAGATGGATCAATTGTTGGCTCATCACCTTGAATATTTACAATAACATCCACTTCTATATCTTTTACAACTTCTTGTATTCGATCCGTCCCAGAGATATGTTTATCTGAGGTCATAACAGTTTTAACCTTAAAAGATTTAAGCGCTATATCCGTTTCTTTTGAATCAATTGCTATAATTACATCATCTAGAAATTTAGCTTTTTTCGCACGTTCATAAACATGAACCACCATTGGTTTACCTTCAATATGATGAAGAATTTTTTTTGGAAACCGTGTAGAATGTAATCGAGCAGGGATTACTCCAATTGCTTTTGACATTATTTACCAACCAATTCTATTAGCGAGAGAGGTGCGAAGGATGAATAAATCAAACCAAGCGCTTCATTTGTATATCCAACTTCAAACATAAAATAATTAAATAAAAAATATATATGAAATTTAACTGAAACTACCTGCGGCTACAAGCAGGTAAAGAACAGGGCTACTCAAACCTTAAAGATTCAATAGGATCCAAATTGGCAGCGCGGTATGCAGGGTAAATCCCAAAACCGATACCAATAAAAGAACAGACTGCCATACCGTAAAATGCCCAGTCCATTGGTATAACGGCAGGTACCTTAAGTAAAATAGCCACCAAGTTTCCACCGGCAATCCCTAAAATAACACCTACAACTCCACCAAACTGACTCAAGAATATCGCTTCCATTAAAAATTGAGTAAGGATATCTCTTTTGGTAGCTCCAATTGCTTTTCTAATACCTATTTCCTTAATTCTTTCAGTTACCGATACGAGCATAATATTCATAATACCAATTCCCGCCACAAGGAGTGCAATCACGCTGACTGAACCTGCAAAAAGTTTTATGCCACTAGTGAACCCTGCAAATGTATTCATAAGCTCTTCATTTGAAATAACTTCGAAATCGTTTTCTTCTCCAACGGGTACTTGTCGCACTACACGCATAAGGCCTATGGCCTCATCCATAGTTTTATCATACATTTCTGCTGATTTTGATTCAAAAGTAATTCTTAAAGAAGTCCATTTATTAGAAAATCTTAGTATATACAATGAAATAGGTATAATGACAAAGTAGTCTTGACTTTGACCAAATGCCTGCCCTTTACGTTCCGTTACTCCAATGACGGTATAATCTATTCCTTTGATCTTAACGGCTTTTCCAAGAGGATCTTCAAAAGGGAATAGTATATCAACAACATCTGGGCCCAGAATAGTTACGTATCTAGCAAATCTTATATCATCTGGCGTAAAGTTTCTTCCATCAGCAAGATATGTGTTCAATGATCGTAATGCCGACTCATCACCACCGTTTATCTGAGCTGATTTTTTTAAGGTTTTACCTTTATATCTAATATTCCTTTCTCCCGTTTCATCAATAACACTAACTCTCAATGGTAAGACCGTCCTTCTCTTCATTTCTTCATAATGAGCATAAGTAATATTTTTTCGCTTACGAATTTTTTTATCGCCCCCTGGGCCATGAATTTGAATTGCTGGTGATTTATTTATAGTAAAGGTATTCGTCCCAAGAACATCTAATTGAGAACTAACTGATGATTCTAATGTTCGAATAGCCGTCATAACACCAATAACAGAAAATACACCAATGCTTATTCCAAGTAGTGTCAAAATAGAACGAAGTTTATTTTGCCTAATCGATTCAATCGCCATTCGAAAACTTTCTCTTATGGTGCTCTTTATTTGAGAAAACTGGGCCATTATTCATACCTCAAAGCATCAATAGGATCTAAACGAGCCGCGCGATAAGAAGGAACCACACCAGAGACCACACCAATAATCAAACTTAACATAATAGCTCCAATAGCAAGTCCAATTGGCATTGATGAAGGGAAAAAATTATTTATGATAATACTTAGCCCATAGGCAATGCCCATTCCAACGAGACCCGCGATTAAACAAATCATGACTGCTTCCATCAGAAACTGCCCTAAAATCATATTTTTTGTGGCTCCTAAAGCTTTCCGAATACCAATTTCTCGAGTTCTCTCTTTAACAGAAACAAACATTATATTCATGATTCCAATCCCACCTACGATCAAAGATAAAGCCGTAATAAAAATCCCAGTACCTCCAATTGCGAGTTTAATAGCATTATATTGCGCTTCTAAAGTTGAAGACTGATTAATCCCAAAATTGTCTTTTTCTGCAGGTTTTAATCTCCTGAGATTGCGAATAACTCCTTTAACGTCCCCTTTAGCTGTCTCAACATCTTCCGTATTAAGCTTAACACGAAGAGTCATCCAACCTCGACGAGCATAAAGACGCTTGTAAGTACCAATGGGCATTGTGGCTTGATTATCCATACTAAACATGCCCATAAATTTCCCCATTTTTTTTAAAATGCCAATTACTCGGAATTTATAATTCCCTATTTTAACATATTTATCTAAAGGATCTTCGTTGGGAAATAATGCATCTGCCACATCGCCACCAATCACTAATACTCTTGCACCAGAACGATTCTCACCATCAGTAAAAAAACGTCCTTGTTCAATTTCTGTAGCAGAATTAGTAGCTAGATATGATGTTGTCGTCCCAAAAAATCTAGAATCAATTCTGCGATCATCTCGAATAATACTCCCGCCTCTTTCAGATACAGGAGCGACCGCTTCTACAAATTGAGAGCGAGCCAATAGTTTTTTTCCGTAATCTTCTTCAATGCGTGGACGATTCCTCATTTCCCACCAATCAGTATCACCACTAAACCATTCCATGCGACTAACAAGAAGAACATCACTCCTAAAACCAGCCATACTTTTTTCAAAAGTTTTATCTAAACCTGAAATGAGAGTTCCCATCAATGTGACTGATAAAACACCAATAACAATACCTAATGCCGTTAGAATAGAACGTGTTTTATTAGCAAAAATTGATCCTATTGAAATTCTAAAGTTTTCCCAAAATAAACCAATCATGAAACTATGCTTTTTACTTTATTGGTTTTTCTATCTTCTTTGATTTTTCCATCAAATAAATGGATGGTTCGATCCGCGTGATCTGCAATATACTCTTCATGAGTTACTAATATTATTGTATTTCCTGAATTGTGTAGTGCGTCTAGAATTTTCATGATTTCAACGCCACTTTTAGAATCTAAATTTCCGGTTGGCTCATCTGCTAAAATAATAGAAGGGTCATTGACAAGCGCTCTAGCAATTGCAACTCGTTGCCGTTGACCACCTGATAACTCATTCGGCTTGTGATGCATTCTTTCTTCTAAGCCAACAGCAATAAGTGCTTTTTTAGCTTTATTGATACGATCTTTTCTAGACATATTTGCATAAATTAAAGGAACTTCAACATTCCTAAGGGCTGTAGCTTTTGGTAAAAGATTAAACGTTTGAAAAACAAAACCAATTTTTCTATTTCTAATAGAGGCTAGTTGATTATCATCCATTTCATGAACCAATTCACCTTCAAACTCATATATTCCTTCTGATGGAGAATCTAAACAACCAATCATATTCATTAATGTGGATTTACCTGAGCCTGAAGGCCCCATAATAGAAATATACTCATTTTGTTTAATGATAACATCAACACCATCTAATGCTCTAACTATTTCACCACCCACATCATAATGACGCTTGATCTTGCTTAAATTTATTAAATCAGCCATGCTTCCCTAGTCTTTTGAACCACCAATTTGAATTTTAAATCCATTTTTATTTTTTTCTTCATTATCCCCCGTAATAACTACTTTATTATGAGAAAGATCTTTGCTGATTGCACGATAAGAACCTATGACTATAGCCTCCCCTTCTTCAAGTCCTCTTAATATTTCATAATGTGTTTCAGATGAAATTCCCACTTTGACTGGGCGAATATGAACAACTTCTGCATCCTTAGCGATCTTAGATTTTTTTTGTTTCTGATCTAGTTCAGTAAGTTTTCCATTTCTTAAAACTCCAGCAAGTTTATCGCCTAAGACAAACACCAGCTCTTCCATCTCCTTTGCTTTGGGCTTTTTATCTTGCTCTTCACCATCACTTCTTTTTGACTTCTTACCTTTCCCAAAAGTATTTTTTTCTGAGCCTTCTGGACGAACTGTTAAACTTTGAATAGGGATGGCTAAAACATTGAATTTTTTATCAGTAATGATATTTGCTGTAGCACTCATACCTGGACGAATTCCATCTGGAACATCAATAATTCTTATCTTTACTTCAAAATTGGTAACCTGCTCTGCTGATCCCATTGATGAAGTTTGAGCCATATGCGCAATTTCGCTAACTACGCCATAAAATAAAGTATCTTGAAAGGCATCAATTTCAATTTCCGTAGTGTCTCCTAATGAAACAGATACAACATCATTTTCATTCACATCTACAATTACTTCCATTCGATTGAGGTCAGCAATAATCATAAGAACTTCAGCTTGGAACATCCCTCCAACGGCCATTTCGCCCACTTCTTTATTAACTGCAGTTACAATTCCATCTTGAGGTGCTACAATTCTAGCTTTATCTAAGTCATCTTTTCGAGATTCAAGTGATGATTTTGCTTGCTCCAATGCACTTTTAGCCATTTGATAAGAGGCCTGTATTGCTTCTAATTCTTGATCCGAAGCCAAATTTTGTTCGTACATATTTTCAACACGCTTTTTAGAAGCTGATTCTTGTTTCACACGTGCTTCAGCTGAACGAACAGAAGATGCTGTAGAGTTATAATTAGAAAGTAGTTGTTTGCGATCAAGAGTAATAAGATGTTTCCCCTTTTTTACAAAATCTCCTTCATTGACAGTAATTGTGTCAATCCAAGCAGAGGATGTTGCCGAAATCTTGACTTCGGTTTCAGGCTTAATTTTTCCACTAGCATTAACCTTATGAATAACAGTTTGACGACTTACTTTTACTACTTCAACTTTAATAGCTTCTGAGTTGTCTTTCCTTAAGCTCGCAAATATCATAATGGCAAGCAAAAGGCCCCCACCGCCAAAAATTATCCATTTTTTCTTTTTTGTCAATTTTGATTTAGCCAATTTTCTCTCCTAATTATTTACTGTATCTAGTGTTCCCAACAGGGCTTTTAAATTTGCTTGTTGAATATATGCATCATATTTTGTTCTAATAAGAGATGATCTAGCACTTACTACCGAAACCTGAGCATCTAAAACCTCTAGAATAGTGGTAGAGCCTTGACTGTATCTTACCTGTGCTAGCTTTAAATCTTCTTCCGCAGAAACTAAAACCGTTTCATTAATTGGAATTATTTCCTGATAATTATTTAATTGGTCTAAAACAGATTGTAGCTGTACAGAATGATCTTGTAACTGGGTTAAATATTCAGACTCTTGTTTATCTACTGCAATTTTTGCTTTTTGGATTCGAGTAGAAATACTATTGCCACTAAAAATAGGTATCGATAGAGATAAACCTGTATTAACACGCTTTTGATCATTATAACTATTAGTAACCGCGTCTCCAATATTATCAGCAGTTCCACTCATAGATGCATTCGCACTAATAATTGGCAAGCGAGAACCTTTTGCTATTTTTTCACCAAGTTCCGCGGCGGTAATCTGATACTGTTTTGCTTTTACACTCGGATTGAATTTTTGAACTAATTCAAATCCAGTTTCAAATTCAGGTATAATATCTAGAGGAGAGACTACTTCTTCAACTGTAAAATCTTGTTCTTTATTTATAAGGCCCATGGCATTCTTTAATGTGAGATAAGCGTTCTTAAGAACTGCATCATTATTTATTAAATCTACTCGAGCTTGACCAAATCTTACTTCAGCCTTAAGAAAGTCCGTTTTCTTAGCAGAACCTAATTCGTACTTCCGTTGCGCCAATGCTAATTGCTGTTGAGAGCTCATCAGGTTTGAACGCGAGACATCCAATAGTTGAGAGGATTTTAAATAATTAAAATAAGCTGAATTAACATTGCGAATAATATTAGTCTTAACCTGACGGTCAAATTGTTCTGCAATTTTATAATTATTCTTTGATTGTTTAATAGTATTCCACCAAATACCTCCATCATAAATGTTCTGTGAAAATGAAATTGCCGATGAAGCGCTAGCCTGACTACTAATTTTATCAAGTGTAATTGCACCTGTCGTTTGATTATAGCCACCTGTCTGGGTGGGAAAACGTGACTCGTTCATACTTCCTGAAAATCGAAGAGAGGGCAAAATATTACTATAAGACCCTTTAACTCCTTGCCTAGAAGACTCTAAATCCATCGCAGATGCTTTAAGTGATTCCTTATTTTCTAAAGCTATCTTAATTGCTTCTTCGAGTGAATAAGATTGGCTTAAACCAAATACAAAAGGAAATAAAATAAATATTCTTTTAATAATAGTGTCTCCTCCTAATTAGAAAATCCAGCAAAAAAAGCACCCAATCCTGAAAAAAAGATCAATCCAAATAACCAAAGTGAAGTCATTACAGTCATAGATGTTTTAGTTGTCTTATTATATAATAGACTTATGCCAATAGCCATTATAAATACTCTCCAAAAAGCAAAAAGATCAATTCCGTTTAGGAAACTATTTAAAAATTCTCCTTGTTCTCCAATTCCAATGACGCCTAATCCAGTGTATATCATAATATTATCAGAAATATATTGAATGGGTGTTTTAATTATATATTCCACCACCGAGGGCAGATAGGCAAACGATGATATTGTAAATACTTTACCATATGAACCTCCACCACCTAAAAATAAATTAGCTGAAACCATCGCAAACAAAGTCCAGAACGCAATTCTAATTGGCCATGAGATTGCCATGCTAATGTATGTAAACATACCAGCCCAAGAGTTAGACTCTCCATAAATACGGTCATATTGATTTGAAAGTATTTCCCCTTTTTGTTCTTCTGGGATATTTGAGTTATTGGATATACTCTTTTCCATTTGCTCCCATTGAAGATCAGCTATTTGGTCAGAGAGAATTATTCCTGAAATAATAGCCAAACCCATAATCAGTGCGATTGGAAACAGTGCTTGCTTCCAATTAAACTCATTCACAATTGATTCCATGGTCTCACTTGGTGCTGTGAGTACATTTATCATTGTCCCAAACATACTTTACTCCTATTTACCTCGGTATGATTAATTATTAGATGCATTGAAAAAAATAAAGTTTCATTAAACTCTAAAAAAATGCATTAATTAGATTAAATGGTCACTACTCTATAACGAATTTACCACCAGTTCTATAAAATGGATAATTGAAATATGCTTCTGAAAAGTTATAGATATCTGGGCCCAAGGCTTGAAGTAAATGAGATGGAATATCATTCCGCTCTAATACCATATAAGGAATAATCTCATATGTACCTTTTGGTAGGTTTAATCCCATATAATCAAAATCAATTTCAACTTTTTGCATTGGGCGATCTATATATTCTCTCATTATCGAGGCTGAATCATTATCAACTGTATATGTCAACTCATCTGTAACTATATTTTTAATTAAAAGACCCGTAAAAGTAACGCCACTTCTATTTTCAATTTTTTTCATTTCACAATATAGATCAGTACGATCTGGAGTTATCGTAACCATTACATTGATCGGACTATCAAAATTTGATGGAATTATTTCAGGTGTCACTGTTGTATGCACTCCGAGCTCACGCGTCATTGAAACATCTCTACGAAGTTCACCTTCTAAATTAATTACTTTCTCATCATTCACCACTTGACCTCCAGCAAAAGTGATAGTTACCTTAGATATTTTATAATTTCCTAAAAAGAAATGAATATCATAGTCTCCGTCAATAATAGCACCGCTTGAGGGTTCATTTGATGCAGGTAGAACAAATTCAAAAGAACCATCTATATCTGTTTTTGTTTGAAGGCCTAAATCTTTAGACCATACAAAAACTCCACCATGAAACCCTTTAGGGTAATATTCAACCTGGTCAAGTTTTACATATCCTGAAATTGTTTTATCAGTAATTTTTTTATCGCCTCCAAATGGGTTTTCAGTACATGAGAAGAAAATAAAAGCAATAAAAAGAGAAGTTATTTTTTGCACTAAAACTCCATACTAAATGTGAAATATTTACGTGTATCTCTCAATAATAAACCATTAATAGATGTATCATTTTTTTCTAAGTTTCTTCCTGAGTAAGAGAGTTGCCCTTTATAGGAACCTAAATTAAGCTGGAGAGTCCAGTAAATATCATAATTTGTAAAAGCTGGGAGTTCGATCTCGTTAAATCCTTTTCCAGGAACATTTATCATTCCTACTTGCTCACCTTCATGAAACCATCTAGAACCTATTGAAAAGTATTTCCACTTAGCAGTCATACTTGTAGTAACCTTAAAAATAGATTTAAATGGAAAAGCGCTTAAATCAGAAACGTTATACTTTGAAAAGCCCATTTCACCAATGATTCTACCATCATATGTTTTCATTTTCATTTTACCTTCTACGCCCATCATATTTGCTACACCTATATTTTCATAATAACCAACAGGCATGCCAAGTAAATATGTTACTCTCATTTTATTTATATAATCATTTCTAAAAAGACTACCTTGAAATTCAATCGCATTGATATTTGATAGATCTTTAGGTTGGCTTAGAAAATTAATTCCTATTTCTAATGATTTCATTTTTTCTGGATTTAAACTCCTCTGACCACTATTGGGAGCATCTGTTAAGCTAATTTGCTGCTGGAGAGTTGGAAACTTGATATTATTCCCTGTTGTTACCCAATAAGCGATGGTTCTACCAGGTAATCGTTTTGACGCAATAGTAGATATTTTAAATATATTGTTTTCCCATTTATTTTCACCAAAGTCTAAAAAAGAGAGAGCATCGTCCTCTTGGTTATGGTCTGCTCTAAAATTAAGATTTGACTTATGATCTCCTACTCTATCTTGACGAAAACTTACATCAAGGTCAGTTAGCCAGTGACCAGCTTTATCACCTTTTGAATGAATTTTTAGAACTGTAGCAAAACCAAATTTATTACGATTTAAGTTTGCTCCAACTAAACCCACTTGGTTGATATTAGCTAAATTTCTATTGTCCCAAAATTTCAACTTTGACTTTTCAAGCTGAGCGCCAAACATCCACTCGATAATTCCTAGGTCAATATATTTTCTAGCATCCAGTTTTTGGGCATCATGATCTAAGTTTCTTGAAATCATTGAAGTTGTATTGCTTAACCCTTGATCTTCAGATAAATTATGATTGGCATAAGCAATGTCAACTTCTCCTAAAAAAGATAAAACTCCACTGTATTGCACACCTAATAATTTATTGGTGGATTTAATAGTATTTAAATCGCGAGTATTATCAAAAGTTTGCTTATCGTGTGTAAAGTTAAATTCAAGACTTCCATTAATTTTATTACCATCAATAACTTTATTCATATCAACTGCATTATGAGTTAAGCTTGTTAAAAGGCCATTGCTTTCTTCTTCAAGCTCTTCAAAAATACGTTTATAAGAGCCTTTCTTTTGATTGACAGATAAAAAAGTGTCTCCCAGTTGAACCTGTCCATTAACATTCCAAAATCCAGAATCATATGAACCAAATTGCTGAGAGAATCTTAAATTTTTATCTTTTGTATTTTTTGGTACAATATTTACCACACCTGAAAAAGCATCTGGTCCATAGAGTACAGAGTGACCTCCTTTAACTATCTCAATCTGTTCAACGTTTTGCATATCAACCAGTGAAAGATCAAATACATTATCATAAGGTCTATTCAAACGAAATCCATTATATAAAACTAAAACATCATCAGCATTTCCACCTCTTATTGAAATAGTTTTTCTACCTGAGAGAGATTCCTCCACCTGAATACTTTGATCTGTTGATAAAAGATCACCAGCATCAACAAATGCTCTTAATTCAAATTCTTCAGCTTGAATAATTGCAACAGTCTGAGGTAAGTCTTTTGCAATAGCTGCCTTGCGCTTAGCACCTGCAGTTTCTATCGCTTCAAATTGCAAGACCCTAGGACTCATCTTAATGTTTATTGAAATATTTAATTCCGAAATTGTATAAGTCAATTCATCATAACCAATATGTTGAAATTTTATTTCTTGACTAAGATTTAACCCTGAAATATCTAATTCATATGTTCCATCTTGATTACTAGAGACACCTATATCTGATCCAACAACGGTTATATTAACTCCGCTTAGCTTAGCATCTGTAACTTTATCAGAAATATTTCCAGTAATAGTCTGACCCCAAAGTGTTACACTAACCAATAATATAATTGAGATATGTTTCATTTATTTTTTTCGTTGTTTTCTAAGTACTTGTCTTTGATTGAAATAAAATATTTATATGCAGACTCATAATTGTTATCAATTATTTCATCTAGGATGGCTTCTTCAATAGCCACTTTAATTTGACCTACAACACGTCCTTCAGATATACTGCAAACTTTCATAATCTCATCACCGCGAATTGGAGACTGGAAGAATTTAAGATTATCTCGCTCTGAAACATCCTGCATATTTTCTTCTACTCGCTCAAAGTTTCCCATATATTTTTTAACTTTTTTAGGGTTTTTTGTGGTGATATCTGCTCGACATAATAACAATAAGTCATCTAAGTCATCTCCAGCCGCAACCATCACTCGACGTATCGCAGAATCCGTTATTTCTTTTTTTGCTAAGGCGATCGGTCTAAGGTGTAGAAGGGTAAGTTTCTTCAAATAATCTCTTAGATTATTTGATAGCTTCATTCGCTTACTCACTTTATTAAGCATTCTTTCTCCTACAGCATCATGTCCATGAAATGTATATCCTTTATTTTTATCAATTCGCCGTGTATTTGGTTTTGCAATATCATGAACTAAAGCCGCGAATCGTAACTCCATTTTATCAGAAAGCTTGGCTGAGTTATCCACAACTTGCATTGTATGGTAAAAAATATCCTTATGATTCCACTCACCAATCTGATCCATACCATACATTACGTGAATCTCTGGAAAAATAAACTCCATCAATCCCGTCTCTTGTAAAATAGTTAATCCAATAGATGGTGTTTTTGTGGCTAGAATTTTACAGAATTCTGCTGTAATTCTTTCTTTTGACACTATTGCAATCCTTTTTGATTGCCTTTTCATTGACATTAAACACTCTTCATTGATTTTCAAATCAAGCCCCGATGCGAAATATGCTGCACGCATCATTCGAAGGGGATCTTCAGAAAATGTTTGATCTGGATCTAATGGTGTTACAATATGTTTTGCCATTAAATCTTTTACACCATTATAAGGATCATGTAAATCGCCAAAATCATTTGGTGTTATACTCATTGCCATTGCATTTATTGTAAAGTCTCTTCTTATTAGATCTCCATGTAAATCTGTATAGATTATCTCATTAGGTTTACGGGAGTTTTCATTATATGTTTCTTGTCTCGCAGCAGCAACTTCAATTGGAATCGGTTTTGTTGGAATATGTGCTGTCGAAAATTTAGGGAATGGAACTATCTTCTTTACACCCATTGATTTAGCAATTTGCTTCGCAAATTCGATACCATCTCCAATTACCATTAAATCAATCTCTTTTAATTCTCTACCAAGGAACAGATCTCGTACTACACCACCTACGACGTAAACTTCTTTGCTATTTTTTTCAGCAATCCTACCAATGTCTTGCAGTATTGACTTGGGTAAAGGTTGGTTATCTAATAAGTCTTGAATATTTGCCATCATAAAATTTAATACATATATATAAGAGCCTTATATATAAACCCCGCTTAAAATCAAATATCCACCAATTAGGTTATGAGGCCCATCTAAATCCCTCTTGTGCCCCGACATAATTCATATCACGACGAAAATGAGCCCAACCTATCTTCTTCTATTTAATTAACAAGTGCGACGATGGAGCGCCGATTTATACCGCAAACAAAAACTCCGCTAATGGGCCTGGTGCCCTGTGAATAAATATGTCCAATAAAAATAAATAATAATCTCACCCGGTTAATCATACTCAAATCTACCCATTATTCCACAACCAAAAAAAACCCCACGATTGTGGGGCACGATTTAGATATATATTCTAATTGTTTTTGATTTTTTCACCCTTAATAGGAGAGTAATCATTTTTTAATTCTCCATTGACTAGAATATTATCAAAATAGGATTTCACACCCGTTGCTTTATTCATGTTTTCGACATTCTGGATTTGAAAGTGCAAATGTGGTTCAGTTGAATTACCTGAATTACCACAAAGCCCTAAAAGCTCTCCCTGCTTCACCTGTTGCCCTTGTTTTACTTTAATAGAATGTTGTTTAAAATGTGCAAAGAAGAGATATTCATCGTTTGCAGTTTTTATGATTACAGTGTTTCCCGGAACATATATTGGATTCATTTCCCCGGGAGTATTGTCTTTGATGCCTTCAACGACCAAAACTACTTCACCAGCCGCGGGTGCAATAATCTCTTTGCCAAAGACATAATAATCGTCATTGGTTTGGCCAATGGTTTTGTAGGAGTTCCCTTTTTCATCGGTAATGAGCAAATCAAAAGCATTCTTTTGTGCCTGGTCAACAACATGATAGTTTAATTCCTTGGTATCACCTCCCCAAAACACTGTCCATTCGCCTTTGAAAGGCAAGATAAGTTTGGATATGTTGCGTTCCATTTTGGGCAGGTTATCCTCTTTAAATGGAATAAACTGCATTCCATTGATTTCAGAATTGCCATCAATGGAAAGATTGAGACCGAGCAGTTTTCGTTCAAAATTAATTTTGTAAAGGGCAAGACTTCCATTTTGGTATTTGACAAACGTCAGTTTGGTGATTTCACCAGCTTCAGAGCTTATGTTGGTTAAAAAGTTGGTCAGTTTGTCAAGTGGAACTGCAGTTTGCATTGGACTTGAAAACTGGTTAAAGATGCCTTCAAAGTCATTTGCATTGAAGTTCTTTTCAAATTCAGCAGCAACTTTTTTAAGGGCTGCTGTTTCAGTTTGAGCGAATAATCCATTCGCGAACATTATTAATATGATTATTGATAATAGTTTATTCATTTATCGTCCTTTATTTGAGCCAGAGGCGTTTTGTTTAATTTGTTTATTCTTATCAGCTTCATTTAATGCTACATAAAAAATTATTCCAAACATAATTCCAAGTAGCCAACTCTTTAAAGCCAATCCCATACCAACACCAAATACAAGCCCAACTGCTATAGGTTT